>TARA_B100000963_G_scaffold113286_2_pt1 | contig 37335 bp, 33 predicted proteins | sample TARA_B100000963 | Tara Oceans TARA_B100000963 (sample SAMEA2622097) | marine metagenome | biome: marine biome (ENVO:00000447); feature: surface water layer (ENVO:00002042); material: "saline water (ENVO:00002010), including plankton (ENVO:xxxxxxxx)" | depth 5 m | reverse complement strand
ACAAGTTGATTCTAAAATAATTATTTTGAAAATCTTAAGATTAGATTAAGGGCTGTTAAACATGAAAAAAATAACGTCTACCCAAAACCATTTAGTAAAGCTAGTTGCTTCTTTAAGAGATAAATCAAAATCTAGACAAGAAAAAAACCAATTTTTAATTGAAGGTAAGAGGGAAATTGATTTATCAATTAATGGAGGATATGAAATTGAAAAGATTTTAGTTTATAAGGGCTTATGTAAGGTATCAGACTTAAAAGTATCAAAGGATATTGAAATAGTTGAAATTTCAAAAGAAATTTTTGAAAAGTTATCTTATAGAAAGGGTTTTGATGGTTTATTAGCATTAGCAAATAAAAAAAAACATTCATTATTTAATTTAAGTATTAGTGATAATCCACTTATTTTAGTTGTTGAAAATATTGAAAAACCAGGAAATCTTGGAGCAGTTTTACGTACTTGTGATGCTGCAAAGATAGATGCTGTTTTAATAGCAGATCAAGGTGTAGATATATACAATTCTAATGTGATTCGTTCAAGCGTTGGTTGTATATTTACGAATCAAATTGGTATAGGTAGTTCAAAAGAAATATTTGATTATTTACAAACAAAAAATGTAAATATTTATGCTGCAGTTTTACAAGAAAAACCAATCTCATATCACTCTGTAGATTATAATAAGCCAACAGCATTTGTTTTAGGTAATGAAACAGAAGGCTTATCATCATTTTGGAGAAATGAATCGAAGAAAAAAATTATGATACCTATGCAAGGGAAAATTGATTCGATGAATATATCTGTATCAGCAGCTATTTTGATATTTGAAGCAAAAAGACAAAGAGGTTTTTAAAATGTTCTATAATGTTTCTACAATCTTATTTGTTGCACCACTATTTTCGTTAATGTATTTTTTTGTTATTGATTTATCAAATTTTTCAAAATAACCTAATGCTGCAACTAATTCTTGGTAGTTATTTATAGATTTAGCTGCCTTTTTATTTACTAAATCTCTCGCTTCTTTAAATTTTCCATATTTAGGACCAAAAATAACTGGTAACCCATAGATTACAGCTTCTAAAATATTGTGTATACCTCTACCAAAACCACCACCTATGTATGCGTATTTGCCATACCTATATATATGAGACAATATTCCGATTTGATCAATAATTAAAACATTACTTGCATTTATATTATTTTTATCAGCTTTTGAAAATAATAATCCGTTAGTTTGTTTTCGTAGGTTTTTAATATTATTAAACTCATGAGGTGCAATAATGTAATTATAAGATTGGTGGTTTTTTATTAATCTTTTTAAAATTAATTCATCTTTTGGCCATGTACTACCACAAACAATTGTTATTTGATTTTGAGAGAATTCTTTAACTAATTTTATATTTTGTTTTTCTTCTGCATTGGCAATTACTGAATCAAATCTTGAGTCTCCACTAATACTTTGATTATTAATATGAATCGAGTTTAACAAATCATGTGATTGCTTGTCTTGCACAAAAATATGGGTAATTTTTCTGAGCTGATTTTCGAACCATTTTAGTTTAAAGAAAACTTGATTTTTTCTAAAAATAGCCGATACAATGTATAAAGGTATTTTTTTATTATAAAGTTCATTTATATAATTAAACCAAAATTCATATTTGATAAAAATGGCTTTGATGGGTCTAGTAATATTAATAAATGTTTTAGCATTGAATTTAGTGTCGCTGGGAAGACAAAAAACCCAATCAACAATTGGATTTGATTTTTGAACCTCAAATCCTGAAGGGGAAAAAAATGTTAGAAGTATTTTATGATTAGGATATTTTAATTTATATGCATTTATTATTGGTTTTGCTTGCTCAAATTCACCAAGAGATGCACAATGAAACCAAACTGTATTCTTCTCACCCTTTAGCTTTTTTTTAAGATTATTAAAGATATTTTTTCTCCCTTCAATCCATAGTTTTGCTTTTAAATTAAATAGTGAAGATACTTTAATTGCAAGTGTATATATGTGAATTATAATGTTATAAATTGTGTTCATCTAAAAGTAATGAAATTCTTCATTATTTTTTCTATTTATAGGTATAATGACTCCTATACTAATTCCAAACAAATTATCCCATGTTCTTTCTTTTGGATAATATAACTCACCATTAAAATCATATGTTCTTTGATTTTTAGTGTAAGCAAACAAGTAATTAAGATTAGTGTTAATTTGAAATCTACCGTTTTGATCATAATATTTATATGCAACATTAAATTTACCACTGTAGCCATTAGTTAGCTTATCGTAACCTTTTTTCATTTCCTCATTTAATTGGGGGATATTTTGATTTCTCGTATCAATAAATATTTGGTGTTCTAAAAAACCAATTCCTTGTGTAATATATATACCGCTTAGATTTTTATTTGAAAAATGAAATGCATAACCTCCAAATATAAAAGTATTCCACCCTCTTTGCATGAGATTTACATTAGCATAGTAACCATCTCCACCAATAATAGCTCCTGTAGAAGTTGATATATTATTAAATATGTTTGTGTCTTTAAGTGTTGAGCCAAACATAAATGAAGATTCTATTCCATAAACTAAATTATTGGATTTTTCAGAAAAATAACTTATTCCAACAGCTGAATTGCTTCCATACCTTTCTGATAATTTCCCAATTGGGATTTGATAATTATAGCTAAATTCAAAAGCAGATTGTTTAGCTTCTTGAGCCAAAGAAGGAAATTTAAATAAAATTAATAAAACTATTATTCCAAATTTTATTTTCTTTCTTTTAATCATTTAAATGCTAAAATAGTATAACTAGAACAAATGACATTAACCATAAGTTAATTATTATATATATTTGCTATTTAGTAAAAGTAAGATGAGTAAAACTATATTAATAACAGGAGGTGCGGGCTTTATAGGATCACATGTAGTTAGACTTTTTGTAAATAAATATCCTAATTACACAATAGTTAATTTAGATAAGCTGACTTATGCGGGAAACCTTCAAAATTTAGTAGATATAGAGTTGAAAAATAATTATGTGTTTGAAAAAGGTGATATTGTTGATAAGAAGTATATATATAATCTTTTTGAAAAGTATAAATTTGATGGGGTAATACATTTAGCAGCTGAAAGTCATGTAGATAGATCTATTACTAATCCAATGGATTTTATTATGACAAATGTTGTAGGAACAGTAAATCTTTTAAACGCAGCTAAAGAATCTTGGAAACTAAATAACAAAAAAAATCACTTATTTTATCATGTTTCTACAGATGAGGTTTATGGAAGCTTAGGAGAAAAAGGATTATTTTTAGAAACAACTCCTTATGATCCTCAGTCGCCATATTCATCATCAAAAGCAAGTTCTGACCATTTTGTTCGTGCTTATGGAAACACATATAATTTACCCTTTGTAATTTCTAATTGTTCGAACAATTATGGGCCTAATCAATTTCCAGAAAAATTATTGCCATTATTTATTAATAATATTAAAAAAGGAATAGAGTTGCCTGTTTATGGTGATGGTAATTTCACAAGAGACTGGCTTTATGTTAAGGATCATGCCATAGCTATTGATAAGATATTTCATCACGGGAATATAGGTGACACTTATAATATTGGAGGATTTAATGAATGGAAAAATATTGATTTAATAAAAGTTTTATGTAAACAAATGGATATCGCATTAAATAAAGAGCAGGGAAGTTCCGCGTCATTAATTACTTATGTTAAAGATCGTCCAGGCCATGACAAAAGATATGCTATTGATGCTAATAAGTTAAAGAACGAATTAGGATGGGAACCTTCATTACAGTTTGAAGAGGGACTTGCAAAAACTATTGCTTGGTATTTAGAAAATCAAGAATGGATGGATAACGTGACATCAGGGGAGTATCAAAATTATTATAAAGAACAATACAGCTAAATGTTCAAATGGAATTTTTTTAAAAGCAAAGATTTAAATTTATCTCATATTGATTTTTCTTTACTTAAAACTGATTTACACTCTCACTTAATTCCTGCAATTGACGATGGACCTGAAACTTTAGAAACATCATTAAAAATAATTAAGATTTTACAGCAACTTGGTTTTAAAAAGCTAATTACAACTCCTCATGTGATGAGTGATTATTATAAAAATACAACTGAAGCCATATTAAGCGGCTTAAAAAGCTTGCAACAAGAAGTAAAACTACATAATATTAATATGCAAATGGAAGCAGCAGCAGAATACTATGTTGACTATGAATTTGAACAGAAAATAGGTAAAGAAAAGTTTCTCACATTTGGAGATAATTATATTCTAATAGAGTTGTCATTCATTGAAGCTCCAAAAAGTTTACATGAAGTTATTTTTAAATTACAATTAGAAGGTTATAAGATTATACTTGCTCATCCAGAAAGATATTTATATTTTACAGATAAAGATTACTTAAATTTAGCAAGAAGAGGAGTGTTTTTTCAACTTAATACTCTTTCTCTAATTGATTATTATTCAAGCAGAGTAAGAAAAAGAGCAGAGCATTTAATTAATAAACAGATGATTAGTTTTATTGGCTCTGATTGTCATAACATGAAACATGCTAGCTTATATAAAAAGTGCCAAAATAAAAAATCATGGCATGACTTACATAATAGTAATAAACTTTTAAACTACACCTTATAGTTCCGCACTTTTAGTTGTTATGGCTTTGTCGATTTTTTTAAAAAGTCCTTGTAGAACTCTACCTGGGCCAACCTCTATTACAACAGAAGCTCCATCAGCAATCATTTGATACATATTTTGTGTCCACAATACCGAAGCGGTAAGTTGTTTATTGAGATTTCGCTTTATTTTTTCTGGTGATGTAATAGCTTTAGTAGTAACATTTTGGTAAATTGGACAGTCCCCCATTTTAAAATCAGTGTTATTTATGGCCTCTTCTAATTCTGCCCTTGCAGATTCCATCAGTGGTGAATGAAAAGCTCCTCCAACAGGTAATTTAATAGCCCTCTTAGCCCCCGCTTCTATTAGTTTATCACACGCAATATCGATTCCTTTATTACTACCCGAAATCACTAGCTGACCAGGGCAGTTATAGTTAGCAGGGACAACGATCTCTTTTATTTCTGAACATACTTTCTCTACTATATTGTCTTCAAGTCCTAGAACTGCAGCCATCGTTGATGGATTTTCCTCGCATGCTTTTTGCATGGCTGTCGCTCTTTTTGATACAAGTTTTAAACCATCACTAAAAGAAATATAATTTGTGGCTGTGAGAGCAGAAAACTCACCAAGAGAATGTCCTGCTACCATATTTGGATTGAATTTTTTTCCAAGTAATTTGGCTAAAATTACAGAGTGTAAAAATATGGCGGGCTGAGTAACTTTTGTTTGCTTAAGTGCCTCATTATCTTCTCCAAACATTATTTCAGTGATGGAAAAACCTAAAATACTATTAGCTTCTTCAAACATTTCTTTTGCTAGATTAGAGTAGTTGTATAAATCCATACCCATACCAGCATATTGAGCTCCTTGTCCAGGAAATACGTAAGCTTGCATATATTTATATTTTATTTATAATACTAAGTTAAAACATATAATCTTACTTCTATGAAGAAAAGTATAATTTGTAAATATACTATATATTTGTAATATATTATTTGTTGCAGTAACCCACAAACAAATAACTTCGAATATAATTAATACTAAACCAATTAAGTTTAACTTTGTAAATTAGCAAAAAAAATTATGAAAAAAATAATTCTAATTTTATTACTACCCATTTTTAGTGTTGGTCAGACTTTGTATAATCCTCAAGAATTATATGATGGCCCTGGTGGATTATTTGATGAGGATTCTTTGAGAACAATTGAGTTAGAGTTTTACATGCAAGATTATCATAGTTATTTAGTAAACGCTTGGTTCTATAATCCATCTGAAAGAATACCTGCAAGATTAACCTTAAATGGTGTTTTACATGATAGTGTTGGAGTAAGATATAAAGGAAATTCAACTTTTTGTTTGCCAAACGATGTTTTTAGCTCAAAGGTGCCTTATAACATAGATATGAATTATTTTATTGGTGGTCAAAAATTATTAAAATACAAAAAAGTAAAATTAGCTAATGCGTGGATGGACGCTACTTTCGTAAAGCAAATTGTTGCTAGCAACTTATATAGAAGATATTTGCCTACAGGTGAGTCTAATTTAGTAAGACTAAATGTTCAAGGTAATTATGTTGGACTATATGTAAATGATGAATCAATAAATAAGCAGTTTTTGAGTAAGCATTTTGATGAAAAATCCGGTCCTTTATTTAAATGTGATAACATAGATCGTTTTTGTGATACAGCAAATGCACCTACTGCTATGCCACCAAATCTTTTTTATATGGGTGATGATTCGACACTATATTATAATAGTTATGACATTAAATCAGAATATGGATGGAAAGAGTTTATTAATTTAATGAAAACAATAGATTTAGATTTTCAAAATATTGATAGTGTTTTAAATGTTGATAGAACTCTCTGGGCTTTTGCGGTCAATCAAGTAATTGCAAATCTTGATTGTTACAACACTTATTATGTACATAATTATTATATGTATCAAACCAAAGATGGATTATTTCAAATGATTCCATGGGATTTGGATAATAGCTTTGTGGGAGCTATTATGGGGTGGGACTATTGGAATCCGTCAAATGTCTATGAGTATGACCCTTATTATACTGGAGGGCCGTACACTGGACCATCTGGCACACCACAACCCTGGGAAGCTAGACCACTTTTATTTAAGCTGTTAAATGATCCCCATTACAGAAAAGTTTATTCTGCTCATATTAGAACGATAATAGAAGAATCTTTAGATACTGCACAGATTAGAGTAAATATTGAGAACCTACAATCATTAGCTTATAATGCAGCAAGCCAAGATAATAACAAGGTATTTACAATGAATGAATATTATAATAATACCGAAAGTGCTATATGGGCAGCTTTTAATTGGGGATTCGGAGGTATATTAAGTACTGTTAATGAACGGAAGCAATTTTTGCTTAATCATCCTGAAGTATCACTAATACCACCACAAATCAGTAATGTTTATGTTAACAATGGGCTTGTTACAGCTGAGGTCTTTAATGCAAACTCTGTAGAGATAATGGCCACGACAAGCGAATACAATTCTAAGTTTAATTCCTTTTCTATGTTTGATGATGGAACTAATGGGGATTTATTAGCTAATGATGGAATATATACTGCTGAATTACCTTATCAATTAAGCGGTTTGGACGTGAAGTTTTATATTAAATCTGAAAATGATGATGCAATTAAATTAAGTCCGCAAAGAGCAGAATATGAGTTTTACACATACTCGTTTATTAGCAATGTGAGTAGTACAGATGAAGTTAGTAGCAGAAAATTAATTGCGATAAAAGATGCACTTGGCAAATCTGTTGAAAGGGTTGCGAATGTTCCTTTGTTTTATATCTATGATGATGGCTTTGTAGAAAAAAGAATTTTAATAAAATAAAAGATTATTTTGAGAAAATTAATTTTACTACTTTCTGTTGTTCCTATAATTAGTTTTAGTCAAATACAGTTTTTTTGTTCTTTGCTGAGTGTAACAGATGTAGCTGTTGATACTGTTTCTTCTACAATAGACATAACTATTTATAACGACAATATTTTAGGAGCAAACTATCCTCATATTGCTTTTACAATTGATAATGTAGGTGACACATTACATACGGGAAACATTAATCTTTTTGGTGTAATGCCCCAGGATACCACATCATATTCATATTCATTAAATCCGAATGTTTCTAGCTTATCAAATTTATTTTATCCTTTAAGCATTTATTTTGTTTACTCACTCTCCAATACAGACACATGTGTTCTAAATTATCATCCATCTTGCGATTCAGTTTTCATAAATAATGTCCAACTTAATACTAACAATGTGCCTTATCAAATAGAATTTGATGTTCAAACATTAGGTATTCATTCAAACGGTAATTTTGGTTATGGAGGATTTGTTTTATTAAATAGTTTAGGAGATACAGTTGCCTATGAAGATCTTAATACTGCAGCTAATGTTTATGGCTTAATGCAGTATAGTACTGAAAGTAGAGTACTTTCTTTAGTACAAAACATTAATTTACCATTTAATGGTTTTATCCATCTTGTAACAGGCTGGTTTGCTGGTGCTCCAGCAATATCATGCATATTCCCTATAAATATTAACAATACAACATCTACCAACAATACAATTTTTGATACAAAAAAAGTAATTAAAATAGTAGATCAGTTAGGTAGAGAAACATCTCTACAAAAAAATAAATTGCTTTTTTATAAATATTTAGATGGGTCGGTTGAGAAAGTAATAAATTACTAAATTTCTCATATTTTTTTGAAATGTATTTAATTCGTATTTTTGTGAAATGAGGTTATTAATAATTTTTTATATTTCTTTTTTTAGTTTTCAAGCCTTTTCTCAAAATGCTATGTTCAGTTTAGAAATTTTAACTGATAACTTTCCAACCGAAACATATTGGATACTAGAGGACGAAAATGGTAACATAATAGATCAAATCTCAGCAGGAGACTTAATATGTAGTAATACTTATTACAATTGGGATATTATTGTTGATCCTTCATTTTGCTATACATTTACCATACATGATAGTTATGGAGATGGTATATGTTGTTCAGAAGGTAATGGTTCTTATACTATTAATTACGATGCTTTTTCTTATTCTGGAGGTACTTTTCATTATGATGAAACAGTTAATAACATTTGCGCTTCAACTCCAGTTATAGGATGCACTGATCCAAATGCTTCTAATTATAATTCTCTAGCGGATACTAATATAGTTTTTGGAGGAGTTATCGATCCCTTTTTTGGTTCTGGAGGATATTTTACGGGTAATCAATATTTAATTTTTGATGCTTTTATTGAATCTAAAATTATTTCTGCTGTAATTTATACACAAACGCATTGTCCAATAACATTTGAACTAAGAGACGATAATGGAAATATTATTGAGGATACCACTGCTAATGTTATGCCTGGCGGCCATAGGATTTATTTTGATTTTAATGTTCCTGTGGGTACTGATTATCAATTAGGGATTTCAGGAAATAATCCTGGAATGTACAGAAATAATGATCAGACGTATGTAAATTACCCCTACGATTTTGCGGGTCTTATATCTATTCACAATTCTAGCGTAGGAGCTCAGGGGTATGCGGGCTATTATTATTTCTTCTATGATATTGAAGTAGAGGCGAGCTGTTTAGAGATAAATTCAGATGTAATGGGATGTAATGATTCATTAGCCTGTAATTACAATAATTTAGTGACTATTGATGATGGTTCTTGTATATTTCCAACAGACACCTTGATTAATGTTACTTCATGTGATGATTACTATTGGAATATAACTGGTCAGACGTATACTTCATCAGGTCAATATATAGATACCTCTTATAACGCATCAGGGTGTTATGAGATTTCAGTACTTGATTTAGTTGTTAATACATCCGATTTAGATTCTTTAATAGTTACTTCATGTGATGATTACTATTGGAACATAACTGGTCAGACGTATACATCATCAGGTCAATATATAGATACTTCTTATAACGCATCAGGATGTTATGAGATTTCAGTACTTGATTTAGTTGTTAATTCATCTGATTTAGATACTACAGTTGTTGTAGCTGGTGGTTATTATTCTTGGAACGGCATTTCTTATTACAGTTCAGGTCTTTATGTTGATTCTTTAATAAATAACTTTGGTTGTGATAGTTTAATTGTATTAGATTTAACAGTTACTCCACTTTCTGATTTTTCACCAACTGTTTCAGTTAGTTTATCGAATACTTATTGTGATAGTTTAAGTGATTTAACTATTATGGTTTCGCAAGATTCAGGAGAAGTAGATATGTCTTCAAGTCTTTTTCAATCTAATGTAGGTTCTTTTGATATTGCTTCATTAAATAATGGAGATACAATAGGCACGGCAAATTTATTTGCTGGAGGTGGCACCATTACTTTGAATACATATATTATGGTCAGTCAGGTAGTTAATTCATCACAGGCTATAATTACTGCATGTGATTCTTTACAAGGCTGTTTGGGGACTTTTACTATTAGTAATACATCTGGAGGGGGAGTTTCTATTTTTGCCAATGCTATTTTTGACGGCAATAATTATACCTCTGGTAATATGAGCTCTATAACGTTTGAGAATTTATTTATTAATCCTTGTGGAATTTTAACTTTTACCACTTCAATAAATTCTGAGCTTGGGCAAACAGATGTTCAATCGTTTGACTTTACTCTTTCAGTATTATCATCAAATAATAACTTTCTGCAAATACCAAACAAAAGTTTAGTCAGAATTGTTGATTTATTGGGCAGAAATACAAAAACTTCAAATTATAAAATTTTGCTTTATATCTATGATGATGGTTCAGTTGAGAGGAAGGTAGTTATTCATTAAATTTGGCGCAAATTTTATTAATTGATAACTTATCAAGTTTGCCATTTAGCCAATCACTACTTATTTTTGCATTATATTTTTTATAAAAATTGATTGCTGGCGTATTCCAGTCTAAAACTTGCCAACACATACCTTTCATATTCTGTTCATAGCAGATTTTAATAGTTGCTTCAAATAATTGACTGCCAATACCTAAATTTCTATATTCTTTTTTAATAACAAAATCTTCAAGAAATAAAAATTTCCCTTTCCATGTTGAGTATCTAATATGATAGAAGGACAATCCAAGAATTTTATTTTTATCTTCAGCTACTAAAAAGTAATATAATGGTGTCTTCCCAAAACCATCATCTTCGAGTTCTTTAACGGTTATTTGTACTTCTTCAATTGCATTTTCATAATCAGCAAGTTCTTTAATTAACTCAAGAACGTAAGGCAAATCAGTTTTAAGACCTTTTCTAATTTTCATTTATTGAAAGATTATATTTATATCTATTATTTGATTACCACGTTTAATTTTTACAGTTGTTGCGTCACCTTTATTAAAGGCTGCAAGTCCTTTCATATAGGAATTCATGTCTACGACATTAATATGACCAATTTTTATTACTACATCACCTTTAGCAATTCCATATTTCTCTGCTGTTTTCCCTTTGGAAATACCGTCTATTCTCATTCCCTCTCCATCATATAAGTAGTCTGGCATAACCCCTAAAGTAACACTAAATCTAGGTGTTGTTGTAGAGTCGCTTTTTGTTTCTTGAAAATCAAATTTTTCAATTTTAGTTGATAATTCTATTATTTTTTTTACATATTCATGAATTAAAAACATGCCATTAAAATTTATTTTATCTACATCATCACTTGGTTTATGATAGTCTGAGTGTTGTCCTGTGAAGAAATGAATTGAGGGAATATTTTGAAGATAAAAAGATGTGTGGTCCGATGGTCCTATTCCTGATTCAGTAGTTTTTAATTGAAAATCAAATGTATTTGCATCAGTTATTAATTCTTGCCACTTAGTGCTTGTTCCTATACCATTAATTGCTAGTGTTTTTTGATCATTTAATCTGCCAACCATATCAAAATTTATCATAAATCTAACTTTATTTAAATCAATAGTAGGATTTTTTGCATAAAAGGAAGACCCAAATAGTCCATGTTCTTCTCCTGAAAATGCTATAAATAAATAGTTATAGTTTTTAATTTCTTTTAGAGAATTTGCAAGATTTATTAAAATACTAACACCACTTGCGTTATCATCTGCTCCGTTGTGAACTTCTTTTTCTCCATCATAAAGAGATCCAAATGAACCATATCCAACATGATCATAGTGTGCTCCAATTATTATAGTTTCTACTGCATTATTGTTTATGTATCCAACAACATTTTTTCCAACAATTTTTTCTTTGAATTCTTGACTATGTGGATTTTTTCTAATTTTTGCTTCAAAAAATTGATAGAATTCATCTTGACCTTTTGGTAATAAATTATATTCTTTAAATTTTAAAATGATGTATTCTGCAGCTTTTGTTTCTCCAACGGTTCCAGTTGCTCTTCCTTCAAGTTCTTCGGATGCTAAATAAGTAACATCCATTCTCATCTTATCTAATATTTTTTGTTCATCTTGTGCTTGAGAAAAGGAGATTGAAATTAATAAGAATAAAAGGCTTTGGACTAATTTTTTCATGATTAAATCGTTATTTTTGTAAAGTTTTATTTTAAACAACAAAAATATGAAAAAGCTAGTTTTTTTAATACTTTTTTTGCCATTGGTTGCAATAGGACAATTTAATAAAAAAAGTTCCAAAAAATCTAATAAAAACTCTCTTATTTACTCTGGTGAAATTCATTTTAAGAATTTAAAGCAACTAACATTTGGCGGTGAAAATGCTGAAGCTTATTGGAGTTTTGATGATTCTAAATTAATATTTCAGGCAACAAATGAAAATTGGGGGCAAAGTTGTGATCAAATATATATTATTGATACAAACAATTACTCATTAAATACGCAGAAACCTAAAATGGTAAGTCTTGGGCTTGGGAGAACAACCTGTTCGTACTTTATGCCTGGTGATTCTACTATTATTTATGCTTCAACACATCTAGAAGACGCAAAATGTCCTCATGTTCCAGAAAGAAGAGTTAATGGCAAGTATGTTTGGCCTATATACAGTTCATATGACATATTTATTGCGGATTTAAATGGAAAAATTGTAAATAGAATTACAAACCATGAGGGATATGATGCGGAAGCGACTGTGTCTCCGATGGGTGATAAAATAGTTTTTACATCTATAAGATCAGGTGATTTAGAATTATATACATGTGATATTGACGGCTCTAATATCCAACAAGTTACAGATCAGTTAGGTTATGATGGTGGTGCCTTTTTTTCTCCCGATGGTAAAAAGCTAGTTTTTAGAGCTTCTAGACCAAAAACAAGTGAAGAAATAAAAGAATATCAAGATCTTTTGTCAAATGGATTAGTTCAACCAACAAAAATGGAAATATATACATGTAACGTGGATGGAAGTGATTTGAGACAAGTAACAGACCTTGGAAATGCAAATTGGTCTCCTTTTTTTCACCCAAGTGGGGAAAAAATTATTTTCTGCTCTAATCATTCAAGTGTAATGGGTTTTCCTTTTAATTTGTACATGGTTGATCTTGACGGAAATAATTTAGAACAAATTACATTTGATGAGAAATTTGCTTCTTTTCCTGTTTTTTCTAACGATGGAAAAAAAATCGTTTTTTCCTCAAACAGAAATAATGGGGGTACAAGAAACACAAATGTTTTTATCGCTGATTGGATTGAATAACTTTTTAAGTTATAGTTCTTGAAATTCAAATTTAGGAAAACCACGTTCCCCACTAGAGTTATAAAAGTCAATAAATCTTAGTTTGAAATATCTATTACTTACACTTTTAATAATATATGTATAATTTGTATTGATTGTATATTCACTACCTGTCCAGTTTTTCCAATTATATCCTATTTCATTTTGTTTATCTGAAAAATTTAATGAGTTGATATTTTCATAATTTATTTCTTCGAATAATGTTGTAGTATCTAAAGTAACCTTAACATTATTGATATAATTTGTTAAAACTCCACTAACTAAATACGATGGCGGAAATAATGGATTATTAAAAAGGTGTGTGTATTGAGTGAACACAAGATCCCAATTATTTATTTCTGGCTCTATATCCACTATTTTGTTCTGGAAAGAGAAGTAAATGAAATTTTTATTATTATCTTTAAAAATAGTTGCAGAATCTTCATCAGTGTTATCCAAATTTGAATATCTTATTTTATAATAATTGTTATTTACGGAATCAATAATAAATTTTTTAAATCCATTATTTATACCATTTAAATTAAAGCCATTGTCAACTACATAAAAGTAATTTTTGTTTGTATAATCCCCAATAGCACTGCCGTAATTTATTCCATTGGGATTTTCCCATTGCCAATCTAGATTTTGTACTGAAATATTATCTAAAAAATTCATATTTGTGATTTCAGATACTTTGCTAAATTTAGATGAATTCAAAATTATATTATATCCGCTTTCAGATGCTTCAAACGCAATATCCCATTTTGTTTTTAAATTTTCAGAGACAACTTCATTCTTTTCTAAATTAAAAAACACTTGTTTACTGTAGTCATCTCCCATATCTATTTGTGTGGTTTTTATTTCTCCCATTACATGAGGTGCGATAGGGATTTCATCTTTTTCACAGCTAAAAATTAATAGTAGTGTAGTAAAAATCAGAAAATTTTTCATAATCTTAAGTTCAATGATGTAAAAAAGGATGTACCATAGCCAACAGACATAGTATTGTTTGAGGAGCTATGAGCTGCACCACTATTTATATTTCTATTAATTCTTTTAATATTAAACAAATTTTTTGCGCCAACTGTCAAGGTAATTTTTTCATTTAGTATTTTTTGATTTACTGAAACATCTAATATATTATATGAATCAGAAATTTTTTCAGAAATATTATCGTCTTCAAATAAATAAGTTGATATTTCACCAGTATTTTTATAAAAAATATTAAATCTTGAATTCTTTTTTATGTTAAATACTAATCTAAAATTGTAATCTAATGCATAGTTATATTCTTCAATACTATACACATTACTTATATTATTATATCTACCAATATATGAAATTCCAAAATTGGCGTTTAATTTTTTAAAATAAATATCTATCGAAGATGATAAACCTCTTGTTTTGTATTCTGAAATATTAAAATAACTATATTGATCTATTTCTTCTGAAGATTGTGCTAAGTCAATTTTATTGGAAATTAAATTTTGAAATAAATTTAAATCATATCTAAATTGAAAATTATTTATTTTCTCATTTCCACTTAAACTAATTTGTACGTTATTTGATTCTTCTGACTTTAAAAGTGGATTTCCAACTATATTATGATTAATATCAACAAAATAAAAAAAAAGCTCTTTAAAATCAGGGGCTCTAAAACCTTTTGCATAACTAAGTCTAAGACTTTGATTTCTTATTTTTGAAAAAATATTAAATGATGGTATAACTGGCGCTTTATAATTTGAATTATAAATTATTCTTAAAGCCGGTCGCAGACTTATAAACTGATTTGGATTATATTCAAAAAATGAGAAGAATGCGTAATTTTCTTGTGATTGATAATTATTTAAAATTCTTTTCCCTTTAGCTGTTTGCTTTTGTAAATCTACACCTGTTTGATATTTAAATTTACTATTTTGGTTATTGGACATAGTTATTTTTCCTATGATTAAGTCAAATTCTGATGTATCTTGTGCTGAAGAATTAATCAGTAGGGTTTTTTCTAGTGTTGTTAGGTCGGTGTAATATGTTTCTTTTTCTCTTTTATATTTATTGTATGTAAGCATGATTTTGACTTTATCATTTTTATTATTAAAAGAAATATTAGTTCCCAAATTTGTTCTTAAAGTGTAATAATATTCATCAAATGCATTTTCAAAATAAGGCTCTTTTGGTTTTCCTAAGTTTGTTATTTTTTCATAGAAGTTTTCAAAATAATTATTTATTTTAAAATTATTTTTGTTAATGACATACGTAACTTTATTAAAGATTTGTTCTTTTGGTTTCCATTCTTTTGTCCTATTAGTATCTGCTAGCTGGCTTGTCGGTAAAAAATTGAATTCTTGATTATCGTTCCAGCCATTAAAATATTTTCTGCCAAATGAAAAGCTTGTATAATTTTGGTTAAATCTATTGCTAATTAATGCATCTAAGTTGTACCTGCCTACAGTTTCATAAAATGAATTAAATACATTTTGATTTGTTTGATTTTTTTTACTAATTAAATTAATAGTTCCCGCCAAAGCATCACTTCCGTATATAGTTGATAAGGGACCTTCAACAATTTCGATTCTTTCAATATTATTTATACTTATTTGAGATAAATCAATATTTCCATTTAATCTACCAATGACAGGAACATTATCAATTAATATTTTTACATTTCTTCCTGAAATACCTTGTATTGATATTCCTGACCCAAGTATATTATCTTCAAACTTCGTAATATTAAGTTCATTTTGCATGATATCTGCAAGATTTTGATAAATACCAGAGCTTATAGTTTTTTTATCAATAATTCTGATTTTGTGAATCGAATTTTGTAAGTTGATTTCTTCTATTTGTCCTGTTACAACAACTTCTTTAATTGTTTTTTCAATTATATTTAATGTGTCAAAGTCTTGATTATTTTGTGCTACCGAATCATAAATAAAAAAAATGATAACTATTATTAATAGTCTTGTCATATTAGTTAATATACTATTAATTTTTTAGTAAAAATATTACCTGTTATATTAGAAATTGTCACTAAATATGTTCCTTTTTTTAGTAAATTACTACTTATGATATGCGTGTTAAATCCATTTTCGATTAAATCATTAGAATATACTTTTTTACCGTATATGTCATATATTGTAATTGAGCTTTTTTGGTTTATGTCGTAAACAATATTTATGTTGTTATTATAAGAACAAGGATTAGGATATATATTAAACGAATTATTAGAATAAATATCATTAGTTGAACTTGTTGATAATAAAGTTGAATTAAATTCTATATTACCTGTTGACATTCCGTCAAAGCCAGTAAATACTACACGCCATACGTTATCTAAATAATCTTTAACAAAATATGCTCTATCAGCTACAATTGTATAGCTTCCTTGAAATTGTTTCCAGTCATAGCCCATTGAATTTATTTCTGTTTCAAAATTATGAGATATGTAATTATCATATGATAAAGGGTTTTGGATGTTATCTGCTTGAGCAACTTTAATACCAACATTAGCTAATGCTCCTGTCACAGAATATGGAATTCCCTGAACTGGGGTGATATATTTTGTAAAAGTTATATCCCAGTCAGAAAGAGCAGGCTCTCTATCAATTATTATACTGTTTTCTAAAGAATAATATATAAATCTTTTATCTGAATAATTAGATGCTTGTATACTTTCATTTACCTCATTAGATCCATCTAAATTGGAGTAAGTGAAAAAATATTCGCCACTTGCCTTACTTTCTATCCACAATTTCTTCCAGTTTCCGTTTATAGTTCTGATTAAAAATATTGAATCGCCAACAATATGATGTGTTTGAATGTTGTATACCCCCCAACCATAATCAAACATTCCGCTGGCTTGATTCATTAAAAATGCACCATATCCCCAACTGGTATCGCTATTATTCATTGGATTTGTTAATATATTAACAGTACTACTGTTTATAGATGACCATGCGCTGGTATCGCCTAGTGAATATGTGTAAAGTTCTACACCTTTGCCACCGTTAATTCTAATATTTGCTGAGTATATGTCAGTACCAAAAGCTAAGTCCCAGTTGTCATTTTCGATATTTATTATTTCTCCATTAAGCATACTATAAAAACTTTGATGAGAGTAGCCTGGATTTAAAGATATGTTTTCTTGGTTTTGTGCTGTTATGTTTAGAACAAAAGTTAGTGCAATTTTAAATAATATATATTTTTTCATTTTTTTTTAATGCAAAAATAAATTATATTAAACTAATAGAATAACTATAAAAGTTCAATAGTATTGGCTGAAGTTCTTCTTATATTTTTTTTTATTAATGATAAATAACTGTATAAGATTTTTTTATTTTGGCTAATATATTAATTTTGTGTAACATTATTTGATTAACATTGAAATCTGAAAAAGACATAATCTTTGGCGAAAATTTTTTTTGCATTTTAACTGAAAATCAGCAATCTAATAATAGGCATGTAGTTAGAGATATTGATTCTACATACATTCAGTTTCATTTTGTTTTAAGAGGTAGTATTAATTTTTTGTTTAATAATGGTGCTTATAAACTTAATATTGATGAAAGAAATTATTTAATGTTATATAACCCGATGAGAGACTTACCATTAAATATTAATGTTAATGCTCAGTCTACTTTGATTTCTATTTTAATTTCAATAGACAAATTCCATAAATTATTTTCTGATGATTCTCATAATATTACATTTCTAAGTAAAGATAATATTGATAAAAGGTATTATAATGAAAACAAAATTTCAAATTCTATAAAAATAGTATTAAATCAAATGTTAAATGATTATGACGTAAATAATAAGGGCAACTCTCTATATCTGAGGGCTAAAGTGTATGAGCTATTTAGTTTAATTTTTCAAAAAGATATTGATAAAGAAATTGAAAAATGTCCATTTATAATGAATGATGATCATATTATGAAAATTAAATTAGCCAAGGATATTGTTGTTTCAGCATATGATAATCCACCAACTTTAGCTGAATTATCTAAAAAAATAGATTTAAGTTTAAAAAAATTAAAACAAGGGTTTAAAGAGGTTTATGGAAGTCCTGTTTTTCAATATCTTTTAGAGTATAAAATGAATCTATCCAAACAATTACTTGCTGGAGGCAAATATAATGTGAATGAAGTAAGTATGAAATTAGGATATAGTACTGCCAGTCATTTTATTTCAGCCTTTAAGCGCAGATTTGGAATTACGCCTAAGCAGTATATAATGCATAAGTCATAAATTATAAATCCGAAATTATTTTATCTTTTAAAATTTTATTATTTGCTTTACTTTTAACTATCGAGCAGTTTTCAACTTTACCAAAAAAATGATATCTGTTGTTTGCAATAAAATCGTAAATTATATCTCTTATTTTTTTTGGTATTACATAAAATACTTTGCAAAACAGAAAAATTTTGTTAAGATTTGTCAAAATTTCTATTGCTGCATTTGATTTATATTTCAGATTATCTCCACTTATTAAAACTATAGAATTTAATTCTCTAATATTGATTTTTTGTATATCAACAAATTGATCAACATTTTTATTTTGTATTGGTAAAAATCTAAAATTATCTTTTTGATCTTTTTTTGCTACAAATACTATGAAGTTATTACATAAAACACAAACTCCATCAAATAATATTATTTTTTTTCCTTTTAAATCTTCACTCATTTATAATTTTATTTGACATGTAACAAAATAGTTTCTTCCCTGTGAAGGAATTATACCGGGTCCTGGATATCCACTAGCTCTTCTTGTAAAATATGAGTTATTTGTCACATTGTTTATACCGAAATAAAAAGTGTATATATTGTAATGTGTTTTGTAAGAAACATCAATTATATGATATGCTGGGATTCCCCCTATAATACCAGTTATATCACTTTCAACTGCATTACTTGCATCAGTGTATTGATCTGACATATAGCTAAATTGTATGTTTCCCATATGTGAATTATTTCCTACATTAAATCCAGATTTAATATTTAATCTGGGAGTAAATTCTACTTCATTTCCTTCGATTCCATTTGTTTCTGAATATATATATAATGATTTTGTATATGCAAAATTAATGTATGTATTAAACTTATAATTACAGTTTAATAAATTTCCAATGTTAAAGTCAAATAAAGACTCTATACCATTAATTCTGGCATTTCCTACATTTCCTCTTTCGGTTTTTACAGTTACGTATCCAGGACTTTCTTCTATTTTCTTAGAAACAAAACCTATCCTATCATTATATAAAAGGTTGAAATAGTTTATGTCATATCTTAATAATTTATTTTTTTTACCTCTTATCCCAAAGTCAAATGTGTATCCAGTTTCATCTTTTAAATTGGGATCAATTCTAAAAGAAGGATTATTTATACTCATATCAGAGAAAGTCACTGACCTGTAATTTTGTGATATATTTGAATATAATTCTAGACCATTAAATTTATACGATATACCTATCCCGAAAAGAATAAAATTTCTAACATTTTTTCTTTTTTCATAGTATGTTGTGTCAAATATAGGTTGCTGAGCAAGATTAAATCTTATGTTTCTGTATTGTCCGTTACTTCTTGTATTAATATGTTCAAATCTTAATCCTGGTGTTATTGAAAAATTACTATCAATGTAGAATATATTTTCTGCAAAAAAAGCTAAATTTAGGTTTGGGTAGCGATAATTTGATTGGTTGTTGTAAAATGGGAACTGTTGGTTATAAAAATTAAAATCAGCATCAGATTGCATTGACCCGGGACCCTGCTGACTTGAATTATTTGATTTGTAAATTTTTGATCCTAAAAGTAAAACTGCTCTTTTACTTTGTAATTTATACTTTTTTAAGAATCTTTTTTCGATGCCGTAATTATTAAATTGTCCTACGATTAAATCTCTAACGCCTAGTGGATCTATTTGGTCAACACGATTATCTCTAAAACCAAGAGCAAAACGAGACGCATCAAGATAAAAAAGATTTAAATTTAACTTATTATTGTCGTTAATTTTGTAGAGTACTTTTGCATTTATTAATAACCAATCTACTTTAAACCAGTTTCTATATCTGTTGCTTTGAAAAGGGTCTTGATAAAACATTTGATCAGTCAATCCTCCACCTTGTTTTGCTAAGTAATCAAGATATGTTATTTCTGTAGATATTTTAAGTGCTTCAGAAAGCTGACGTTCAAAATATGTAAAAAGATTTATAGATTCGAAATTTGAGTTTGGACGAAATCCATCTCCTTGTTTATAGTTTAAAAATGAATAATAACCAAAATTATCTTGTCTTTCCTCTATGCTAGTAAAGTTTGTATATAAATTATTACTTCCAAAAGTATTTCTAAAATTTACATTAAAGTAATTATTTTTTTTAGGTTGTTTGAATTTAAAATTAACTAAGCCACCAAATTGAGTTCCATACTGTAAGGATGCTGCTCCTCTTGTAATTTGGATTTCCTCTAGAGCTTCTGATGGGGGTGTATAATAACTTTCTGGGTAGCCTAAGACATCTGCACTTATGTCATATCCATTTTGTCTAATATTAAAGTTTGCGGATCTACTTGGATTTAAACCTCTTCCTCCTATATTTAACTGTATGCCTGCATCATCATTTTGAAAAATGTTTAATCCCCCAATCTTGTTATAAATTTGACGTGCATTATTTGTGGCTGTACCAGCCAACTTTTCATCTAATAATATTTTATCAGACTTTTTACCTGCAAAAACTGCGTCTTCAACAACATCACTTAAGTTATCACTGTCAAAATAAAATTTTTCTTCTCTGATTTGAATTTCATTTAATTCTATTGAAAGTTTTTCTAAATAAATAATGTAATCAGGTTCTGATTTATTAATAGTAACTGTTTTGTATTTAAAATTTTCTTTATGAAATACCAATTTGATATTATCTCTTAAATCTGTAATTAAAAATTCACCCTTTGAATTAGATTTTGTGATAAACCCCTCATAAAAATCATATATATTTACGTCAGATAAAAGTGTCTTTTCTTCTTTGCTGTAGATAATACCTTTATATGTGTTTTGGCTCAAGCATATGCTTGAAATCATTAAATTTATCAATAATATACTAAAATCCTTGTATCTCATCATTAAATGGTAATATCCAATTTTTTCTTCTCATCGATTCATTTATTTTTAATAAATCAATATCATTTTTAATAAATCTTTTACTTAACCTTCCGTTTAGCGTTACAAAGCAATCTACATATACACTAGGATCTGAAAACCCTTTTTGTTTATAGTGTTCCTTTAAGAAATTAGCATATTCTAAGATGAAGTCTGGTTGGTGACTCATTTGTTTTTCTTGAAAAGAAGTTAGAAATTCATCGTTTGAAACAACAACTCTTTTTTTGGAATTATTATCAATTATTGTAAATGTGGCGATACCCGACTTTTCCATAAGCATTACTCTCCAAGAAAATCTGTATCCTTCTTCAGTCCAAAAAAGTTCTCCATCATAAATTGAATATCTAAATGGTAGCATTATTTGCAAAAATATTAATAGTGATAAAGTTATAATTTTTAATTTTTTATTTTTAATAATAATTTTTTCTTTGGTTTTGCTTTCTTTTTTTAATTTGAAAAAATTAGAGAGAAACAATATTATCTTATTGTGTAAATGAGAATCTAAGAAAATCATTGTCGCTATAATCATTATATAAGGGAACATTCCAATTGAAGGGAAAAAAACAGATGTCATCACATGAAATATTATTACTAAAATAAACGCATAGTTTCTAAACTTTTTACTAAATAATAGAAATCCAATAAGTATATCATAAATCATGCCCCCCCAACTCATGAAGTAATGAGTCCAACTCTGGTGTAGATATTCTCCAACTAGTGGTAAGTCATATTTACCTGGAAGCCAGGTTTTTAAAGGTTGAGCTTCAAGAAGCCAGTCAGAATTAATCTTTGCAATACCTGCGCAAAAATAAACTATAAACAGCATGTATTTTACAACATCAATTGACCATCTTGGGATACTGATATAACTTATTTTTTTTACAAAACTATCTACAGAAAATTGACAGTTTGCAGGAACAAAAATTAAAATAAACGAAATAATACTTATGAAATAGTAATGATTTAGATATGTAGTTTTATCAATTAGTTCAATATATGTAAATGATGTAAAAAAAATGATACATGAAAGTGTATACTTATAGCCTATCATTATAAAAAATGACGATAGGCCGCATATTAAAAATAAAACATAGTTCCAAGAGCCAAGCGATTTGACCCATTCAAAACCATAATATTTAAAATGAAAATCAGGGTTTATATATGTTGTTTCTATCCATCCATTACTCCAAAAACGAATTACAGAGATAAGCATAATAAGACCAAATAAAACTCTAAATACAATTAAAGGAGAACTTTCAGAATATTGGTTTATATAGTTATTTATTTTGGTTTTCATATAAAAAAAAGATTCTCTGTAAAAAGAGAATCTAATTTGTTAAATTATTTTTGATCGTTTTTTAATCTCCGTCATTGTCCATGTAATCAGAAGAAATATTAAACTTAGATAACATATCTGACTTTGTGTATGTTACTAAATTCTGCATAGAATAGAATACATCCCACATAGCTTGAGGATTATTTTCAAGTTGCAAAATAAAATTATTATCTAATAGTGATATTTTTTGATTTACATCATTTATTTGATTATCAATCTCGTTTCTTAAATCATTAGTATTTTCTAAAGCAGATAGGTAATCCTCTAAGCCTGTCCCATTTGATAATCCTGAGTAAGAGTAACCATAATAAAACCTTTCAACAGATGAGAAAGCACTTTCAAGAAGGATTTTGTTAATTTCTGGTTTGTATAATGACTCAATTTGATTTGGCTTTGGCGTTAAATCTCCTCTTATGGAAGAGGGAGTAGCAATTTTAGCCTCTCTCACTCTTTTTTCAAAATATTGTAAGAAATCATTTATAATCAAATTTAAACTTGAAGTGGACGTATTACCTGAAGAATTAACAAAGTCATATCGGTTATTTGTCCAGTCATTGATAACTAAATCTGTACTGTAGGTCATATTATTTATTAATGCTATAAGATACGCTTTATATTTATCTGCGTCATTAGAATTGTAATAAGATAAAACATTAATGCTATCACCACCTAATCCGTAAATTAGGTAACCAAATGCAGGCAAGCCAGTAGATCCTAAATTATTTATGGATATTGCAGTTATCTCGTGTATTGAATCTTGTATATTACTTTCGATTAAACTTTCATTGCAGGGATAAGTGTTCATAATGTCCGCATAGAAAATTTCTTCTGCTTTTCTTAAGTTGAACATGGCAACTGATTGCCAAGAAATATATGCATCTTCCCAACTTTTTCTTAAATTTTCTAAATTATCTTGTGAAGCGTCATTAGAAAAATTAGTTGCATCATTTTCAAGTGCTTTAAGTTTATTGTCAAAATCATTAAAGGCAGGTACTATTATGTTATCATAAGTATTTTCAAGAATTAATTTTCTATCAAAATTGTCGTTCAAACTTATATTTTCGTCACTTGTACTACAAGAACTAATTATTAAACATAAGACTGTAATTTTAAATAATATATTTTTCATTATTTTTTATTAAAAAAAACAGGATCCATTTTAATATAGGATCCTGTTTAGTTGTAGATTATAATTATTTGCTAGCTGCTACAGCGGCGTCAATTTGATCTGCCATTGCATTTAATGTAGCTGCACCATCAACACTTCTTAAGCTGTATGCTCCATTGTCTCCAGCATCTAAAGTAGCAAGCATATCATTAACTTCAGCATGCGAAAATAGAGGCATTCCGTCTGCCATTTTTGTGTATTGTAAACTCATTACAAATCCCCACCCTTCAGAGATAGCATGGTGAAAAGTTGAAGTTGGGTCTAAAGCTCCTTCAGCTGACTTTCTTAAGTAATCAGCAGCATGAAAAGCAACAACCTTAGAAAGATTGATGTTAAGAATTTCAATATTTCTATTTAACTCATCTTCACAATTGTCTACAATAGCTTGTCTACCCATTAAGTATGCGTTATAAACATTTCCAAGTAAATCTTCTCCTTGAGCAGATGTTCCATCGTGCTTTGTTAAGTATTTTCCTAACAACAATTTGTTGTCTCCACTAATACTTGCAGTTGCACCAAAATCTTCATCAAGTCCGTAAACATAACCAAATGCTTCGTCAAAGTAGTGCTCAGATTTAGTATAAGCATTATCTCCGTCAGGAGCCACATTATTGTTTGCTAAATCAATTTTTGTTAAGTAGTCATATGCATTTTGTTCTAAACATAATGCTCCTATTAACGCTTTTGCAAATTGCTGATCTGCTTCCCATCCTCTAGCGTCTAATTCGTAACCAAAAGCATCAATTCCAGCGACTCCTTCGGCTGCAACTGTACCTGCTTCAAAAGCTGAAGAACTAGCAGCGTAACTGTCAAAAACTGAATTAAGAGTAGCTATAATTGCAGCTCTATTTGGGTCGTTTTCTGCTGTTTTAGTTAATAGTTTGGAATTTGCATCGTCAATCAAAGCGGTGATGTCTGCAGATGTTACTGTTACATCAGCATTCATCATGTCATAAACTTCTTTTGCTTTTTCAAGTCTAGCAATTTGCCCTGTAAAAGATACAGTATTGTTTCCATCTGCATCAGTAAAAGCATAAGTTGTAGGAGTATCTGTTAATTCACAGCTAACAGGATCCGGATCGTTGTCTTTCGAGCATGAGCTTATAAGAACAACAATTGACAACATTGAAATTTTTAATAAGTTTTTCATTTTTTAGTTTTTTATATGTTATAAATTAATTTGAGTTTGCAAAATTAAGTAATATTTTTATTTAGACCAATTATAAATAACAAATTTTTATGTGATAATTAAAAGGTTTACAATCTTATTATATATTTGCTGTAAAATTTTTATAATGTCTATAGGAAAGTTTGTTGCAATAGGAGCCGGGTGGTTTTTTGCTGGTCCAATTGGTGCTATTATTGGTTATTATATTGGTAAAAGTTTTTTTGATGGAAAAAATGATCAAGCTAAGGCTTATGAACTTTCACTATTAATTCTATCCTCTTTAGTTATTAAGGCCGATGGAAAAGTTGTTAAAGCTGAATTAGACTATGTCAAAAAGTTTTTCGTTAGTACTTTCGGCGTGCGAAAGGCAAACAATTATTTTAAAATATTTAATAAGTTAAATAAACAATCTTTAATATCTCAACTTCGTCCAGTGTGTCAACAATTAAATGCAAACATCAATCACGCTTCCAGATTACAAATTATACATTTTCTTTTTGGTGTTTCTGCTAGCGACAATGATATACATACCTCTGAAATAAATTTAATTAATAAAATATCTAGTTATTTAAATATAAATCAGTATGATTTTGAATCAATTAAATCAATGTTTGTTTCAAAAGATAATAACAATTTAGATAAATGGTATGCAATTTTAGAAGTAGATGAAAATGCAAATGATAATGACATTAAAAAAGCGCATAGAAAAATGGTAAGAAAATATCATCCCGACAAACTTCAAGGAGTAGGGCAAGATATAGTTAAGCTCGCTGAGGAAAAATTTCTGCTTGTTCAGGAGGCATATGAGCAAATTATGAAAAGTAGAAAGTGATTTGTAGTGTATTATTTGACTACCTTTGCTAAGGTTTTGTAATAAAATTCCTTAACAAGAAATTTATTCTAATGAAGAAAACAATAATTTTCATATTTATACTTATCAATTCTTTTGGTCTTCTCGGTCAAGAAAAATACACCATAAGTGGATATATTACTGATAAAAATAGTGGTGAAACTATAGTTGGAGCAAATATTTTTTGTCCGGAACTAAAAAAAGGTGTTTCCTCAAATAGTTATGGTTTCTATAGCTTTACTCTGCCAAAAAATAATTATACTATTTTATTTAGTTTTATTGGTTATGAAACCCAACAAAAAGATGTTAATCTGTCAAAGAACTTATCTATAAATGTAGAGTTTGAATTTTCTTCTGTTAATATGAGCGAAGTCATTATTAGCTCTGACAAAAGTATTGTTGAAAAAACACAGTCTTCAATGATTGAAGTTCCTATTGAACAAATTAAAACAATACCTGCTCTCTTGGGAGAAGTTGATGTTTTAAAAACAATTCAACTATTGCCTGGTGTACAGTCAAGTGAGGGGACTTCGGGTTTTTACGTAAGAGGAGGTGGACCAGATCAAAATTTAATATTATTGGATGGTGTTCCTGTCTACAACGCATCACATATTGGTGGTCTTTTTTCAGTATTTAATGCTGATGCTATAAAAACTGTTCGCCTGACTAAAGGAGGTTTCCCTGCTAGATTTGGAGGGCGCCTTTCATCTGTTTTACAGATAGACATGAAAGAAGGAAACATGAAAAAATTTAAAGGTGACGCAACTATTGGGTTGATATCTTCCAAGCTTACACTTGAGGGACCAATTAAAAAAGACAAGACATCATTTATTGTTGCTGCTAGAAGAACATATGCGGATTTATTTGCAAAACCATTTATGCCAGAAAATACCGATTTGACTCTCTATTTTTATGATTTAAATGCTAAAATTAATCATAAATTATCAAATAAAGATCGTCTTTATCTGAGCGCATATTTAGGTGATGATTCATTTGGTATTAATTATTCAGAAAGTTACAAAGGTGAAAATGACATCGACCAAGAAAATTTAAATTTTGGGCTTGGATATGGTAATATAACTTCTACATTAAGATGGAATCATTTATTTTCTAATAAACTTTTTAGTAATACTACCTTGACATACAGTAGATATAATTTTCACACTGATTTTGGAGTAAATGCTACACAATCAACTTCTTTAGGAAATGAAAATACAAGTATAGACTTTGGCTACATATCTGGAATAGAGGATTTAGGTGCTAGAATAGATTTTGATTATGCTCCTAGCCCTAATCAAGATATTAAATTTGGAACATCTTATACCTATCATCAATTTTATCCTGGTGAAACAAGTTTAAATATTGTTGCTAACTACGCTGATTCAACACCAAATTTTTCATTAGATACCTTACTAAACTTTTCAGGTAATACAAATGTTCATGAACTGTTTTTTTATTTGGAAAATAATATACAATTCACACAGAGATTAAAAGCAAATGTTGGTATGCATATTGGTTATTATTCTCTAGCAAATAATTCAATCGCTAACAATGAAAGTTTATTTTCAAAAATAAATGATAAGAAAAATTATAGTTTTCAACCAAGAATTTCTGCAAGATATTTATTAACAGATGACTGGTCTGTAAAAGCATCTTATGCTCAAATGCAACAAAATATCCATTTATTGTCTAATTCTTCTGTAGGATTTCCTAGTGATATTTGGGTGCCAGCAATTGAACAAGTTCCTTCACAATCATCAGAGCAGATAGCAGGAGGTTTTTCTACTCAATTTAATAACGGTCAATTTGAACTTAGTATTGAAGGATATTACAAAAAAATGGATAATTTAATTGCTTATAAGGCAGGATACTCAAATTTGCAGAGCACTGAGTCATGGGTAAATGCAATTGAAACAGGTGGCGAGGGAAAGTCGTACGGAACCGAGGTTTTTTTGCAAAGAAAAAAAGGAAAAACAACAGGTTGGGTTGGTTATACCTTATCATGGACAAAAAGAAGGTTTGATAATATAAATTTTGGAGAATGGTACTCATATAAATTTGACAGAAGACATGATTTTTCATTTGTTTTTTCACATAAATTTAATGACAATTTTGATATTGGTGTTACTTGGGTATATGGCACAGGAAATGCTATTACTTTTCCGCAAGGAGTGTATTTTGGAATGCCAGAATATGATAGAGGAGATGCTTTTATCGATATTGTAGAATCCTATGGGGAGAGAAATTCAACAAGGTTGCCAGCATTTCACAGATTAGATTTTGGAATAAATATGCATAAGATTAGATCTAATTGGAAAAGAACTTGGTCCGTGGGTGCATATAATTTATATAATAGGAAAAATCCTTGGTTTGCATACCTATCTTATGAAAATAATAATAGAGTAGCTAGACAGGTGTCGTTGTTTCCTATAATTCCATCAATTTCTTACAGAATACAATTTTAATTATGAAAAATATTTTTTATCTATTTTTAGTTTTTAGTATTACTTCTTGTGATATGGAAACTGTTGTTGATTTAGAAATTCCTGCTCATGAGCCTGTTTTAGTTTTGAATGGATTACTTAAAACAGATACTATTTCAAGAGTTGTCGTTTCTCAATCCGTTGGTGCATTTTCAAATCTTGATCCGTCATTTGTAAATGACGCAAATGTATCTTTGTATAAAGATAATGAGTTTATAGGATTAATGGAGATTGACACTAGTGAGCAAATATATTTTAACTTTATCAATAATGGTGGTTTTTTTGACTCTATACCAACATACTATTATAAAAACAATCATATTCCAGAAAAAGGTTCTACATATAGAATTACAGTAGACCATACTGATTTTCCTTCTATATCGGCAGAGACATATGTTCCTAATGATATTATTTTATATGATGTAAATATTGATACTGTATCAAATGAAGATTTAATAAGTTTTAGTTTTTCGTTTGATGATAATGCTACAATTCAAAATTATTATGGATTAGAGCTTTATGCTAATTGTTCAAAAACTTGGGATGATGAATATGGATATTTTTATGAAGAGTATTTTAGTGGTTATGCAGAGTTTCTTTCTAATGATCCGTCCTTCCCAGTTGGTATTCCATTTGAGGGCTACACATTTAGTGGAGATAATGTTGTTTTTACTGATGCTCTTTTTAATGGTCAACAAAAAACAATCAATTTAGATGTTGAAACATATTTAGAATTTAAAAATTGCGATACAGTGATTATTACTTTTTCTAACTTTAGTGATGACACTTACAGTTATTTTAACTCATTAGGGGATCATATAGATAAGGGTGAGTTAGGATTATTTGGGGGAGAGGTGACCCCAGTTTATTCTAATGTTAAAAACGGATTAGGAGTTTTAATATCAAATTATGAGCAAAAATTATATTTAAAACCTTAATTTTTTTATTTAGTATAACACTGTAAAATATTTTACTTAGGTTTGCGTTAGTTTATATGGTTAATAATATTAAAAATTAAAAAATGAATAAAGTAAAGTATTTTCTAACACTGTCTGTTATATTTTCTTCATTGCTTTTTTTCGCATCCTGTGAAAAAGATGATCATGATCATGATAATATAATTAGTAATGACGGAATTGAAGCTAGATTATCTTATACAGAAAAAGGATATTTAGAAACTGAAGTAGAGCCTATTGTTAAATCTCTTTGTTACTTTGAAAAATGGAATAAAGAGGTTGAAGTTCCGGTATTAGGTCTTTTTGAATATCATGATAATGATGGCAATTGGGTCGCTTCAATAAATTTTGGAGATGGAAATTGTGATGAATGGGCTACAAAAACATGGGATGTTAATTTATTTCCTGAAAATCCTAATGGCTCTGAAGATTTTTCAGTATTAAAGTTTAAAAAGTCAAAGAAATAATTTTATTTTTAAAATTACAGATTTTTAAAAAGCCTATTTTTTTAATAGGCTTTTTTTGTGATTTATGATTGCAATTGTAATGTAATTTCTTTAGTATTATTTTTTCTTTGTATTTTACATTTAATTTGATCCCCTGGATTAAATTGTATGATGATTTCATGCAGTTCACTTGTGGAATTAACTTTAATATTATTAATTTCAAGTATTACATCATAATCTTTTAGACCAGATTTTTCTGCCGCACTATTTTCAAGCACTTTAGAAATTAATACACCTTTTAAACTTTTTAGTTGTAGTTGTTCTTTAATTTGAGTATTAATATCTGCAATATATATGCCTATATAAGCTCTTTTAACTTCCCCAAACTGTTTTAAGTCTTCAATAATTTTCTTTACCATATTCGAGGGTATTGCAAACCCATATCCAGAGAAAGAGCCCGTTTTTGATTGGATCGCTGTATTAATACCAATTAGTTTTCCTCTTGTATTTACTAAAGCACCTCCTGAATTTCCAGAGTTAATAGCGGCATCTGTTTGAATAAATGCTTCTATACCTCCATCATTTAAAATATTAATTTTTCTAGATTTTGCACTTATAATTCCTGCTGTTACAGTTGAATTTAAATTATACGGATTGCCAACTGCTAAAACCCATTCACCTATTCTTAAATTATTTGAGTTATCAAATTCTAAAAAATTTAAATTACTTTCATCAATTTTCAACAGCGCTAAGTCGCTTTTAGGATCTTCTCCAATGAGGTTTGCTCTATATACTCTTTTATCGAACAAAATAACTTCTATTTCTGCAGCATCATTTATTACATGCTTATTAGTAATAATGTATCCATCACCAGAAATAATTACACCAGATCCACTTGCTATACTTTCTTTTGGTTGCTGAAAATATCTCTGCCCATAAAACGGATCAAAATATCCATAAACTTCATTGCTAGTGTATTTTGATTTTATGTGAACTACTGACTTAATTGCTAGTTCAGCTGCATCAATAAAATCTGGATATGCTTGTTGATTAGTAATTGTATCTGAAGTATCATCTTGAAGGTTATTTGCAATTACTGATTCACTAAAAAAGTTTTGTAGTGTTAATGAAACAGCGGTACCTAATAGTATAAAAATAAAGACTTTATATTTTTTCATTTTTTATTAAATTAAAATAACTGCAAATATACAAAGAGACTTAAATTTACTTTTAAAGTGTTTGATCAATTTTCATTAAATTATAATGATTAAGTTTGCTTTATGACAAAAAAAAGAGAATCAAGTAGAAGAAGGTTTTTAAAAAATGTCTCTTTGTTAGTTCTATCATTTTCTTCATTAGTTTCATTAGCAAAAAATGTTTTTAAATTTAAGTCAAGACAATCAAATTGTAATGAGTCAACTGAAGACGCATATGGACAGGGGCCCTTTTATACCTCAAATGCTCCATTTTTGCAAAACAATTTACTTGCTGATCAAAATGAATTAGGTCAAAGAATAATTATATCTGGTCGTGTTTATAATCTTGATTGTACAAAAGTAATTCCCAATGTTGAAATTGATGTATGGCATGCTAATCATGATGGAGAATATGATAATTCTGGTTATAATCTAAGAGGTAAAACATTATCAAATAATCAAGGTTTTTATATGTTTGAAACAATAAAGCCTGGTTTTTATTTAAATGGATCAGTTTTTAGACCCTCACATATACATTTCAAAATAACACCACCAGGCCATAATACATTAATTACACAACTATATTTTCAGAATGATCCGTATATAAGTACTGATGTTGCTGCTTCAATAGATAATGGGGTGTTTGATGCATCTAATAGAATTATTCCTTTGAATGTAAATTCAAATGGTATTTTAGAAGGAACTTGGGATATAATTATAAATGGAGATGGTGTTTCTTTAGGCTCAAATAATATTCATGTTGATAAAGGTATTATATATAGTGCTAATCCTAATCCTTTCACTAAAGAAATTAATATACATTACGGTGTTTTTCAAAAGTCAAGTGTGGGTATTTTTATATATGATGTCAATGGACAAATAGTTGACATTATAGAAGAGCAAGTATTAGAGCCAAATAAGTACTCCTCAAGCTGGATAGTTAAAAAAAATATATTTTCAGGATATTACTTTATTGCAATTAAAATAAATGATTTACATGTTCATCATGTGAAAGTGTTTAAGAAATAATATTTAATTTTTAGAAATTTTACTTTTAATTACAGCTTGGACAAGATCCCTCAAGAGTTAATTGTGTTTTGCTAATTTTAAATCCAGAAGTATTATTTATTTGTGGAAGTTTTATATCCTCAATGCAAAAGGTTTTAGCGCATATATTGCAAATAAAGTGTGCGTGATTATGTTTGTGATGAGTTTGATTGCATTCTTTTTGGCACAATGCATATCTTATTAGATTACTTTTGTCAGGCACACGATGAATTAAGCATTTTTTTTCAAAAGCATTAAGTGCTCTGTAAATAGTTACTTTGTCATTAGTGGAGTTGATTTTTTGCCTTATTTCATCAGCAGTTAATGAAGAGCTAGAGGATTGAAACAATTCAACTAACTCTAATCTAAAGTTGGTTTTTTTCAGATTAAATTTTTCTAAAATTTTTTCTGCTTTTGGCATTATTTTTTTTTACAAATGTAGTTTTTTTTTTATGCAATTATGTTGCGTTTAAAACATAAATATATATATATTTGCAACTGAGTTGCGTTTATAAAAATAATAAGATGTTCAAGTCATTAAATTTAGATTATATTGGTGCAAGTGCAAGCTTCTTATGTTTTCTACATTGTCTAACCACACCACTTTTTTTTGTGGTAGCCTCTTGCACAAATATTTGTTGTAGTGGAACACCTATTTGGTGGCAAGCTGTGGATTACATTTTCATAGTTGTTTCTTTAGTAGTTATTTTAAGAATTTCCAAATGCACCAAAAAATGGATTCTAAATTTAATGTGGCTTAGCTGGTTATTATTATTTCTTTTTTTATTAAACCAAAAAATTATGTTTTTTGATTTACAAAAAGAAATAACATATCTGCCTGCGCTTTTATTAGCTAGTTTACATATTTGTAATGTTAAATCCTGTAATAATTGTGAAGTAAGTTTTAATAAATAAAAGCATATGAAATTTTACTTATTTATTTACTTATATTTTACAAGCTTATTATTATTTTCACAGGATAACTTTTTAGTAGTTGATAATAGCGACAAACCTTTACAAAGTGTAGATATATTTTTTGTTGACCAAAATTTATTAGTTCAGACTAACAATAAAGGTTTGGTAACTATTGATAATTCAATTCCTGAAAATAGCTATATTCACTTATACAAACAGGGTTACGCTTCAAAAATCATTAAGTATAAAAGTCAGGAAAACAGAAAAGTTATTTTAGAGAAACTTCACGTTAGTTTAGATGAGGTTGGTGTCGTTGAAACCTTTAACGAATTGGGTAGCAGCCGCTTAACTAATATTGAAAAAAAGTCATTAGAAGATGTGTTTTTATTCTCTAACTCGATGATAGATAATATTTCTAAACTTTCCGGTGTTGACGTAATTTCATCTGGTCTGGGGATTCAGAAGATTGTAGTAAGAGGGCTTTCGGGCATGCGAGTAGTGTCTTATCTTAATGGAATGCAAATAAATAATCAGCAATGGGCTAATGATCATGGTATTGGTTTTACAGACTTAGGTCTGGCTGATGTTGAGCTTATCAAAGGTTCTTCAGCACTAAAGTATGGGTCGGAGGCTATTGGTGGGCTTTTGTATTTTAAAGATTCTCCTTTTGTTTCAGGAAAGCGAAAAGGCTTTGTTTCAACAAAATTTAATACAAGTAGTTTTTTAAGTAGTACTCAATTCGGTATTAAATTAAATAAAAAAAATATTTTTCTAAATCTACACGGACAGTACTCAATATCTTCTGATTACAGGCTGCCTAATGGATATTATCTTTTTGATTCTAGATTTATGCAAAACGCTTTAAAGTTTTCTTTAGGGCACAGAAAAAATAACTTTCAAAATATTTTTCGATATCAGTTACATACTGAAGCTACTGGCATAGCAGGACATGTTCATGGAGACCCTTCTGCTCAAAGTATAACCGATGTTACCTCTTCTTCAATAAATGTTTTTACATCTGATTTAGATCAAATTTTTGAAGACTATAAGCCTACAAGACCAACTCAATATATTTATAATCAATTGTTTACTTATGAGTCTTCCTATATGATTAATAAATTTAAGTATAGTTTGCATGCTGGTCACTATATTAACAATTTACAGGAGTGGGAAGCATGGACAAGACCAGCGTTTGATTTAACTTTGACAAATACACAAATAACTCCAAATATTAGATACAGTAATAATAAAATAACAGTAAATTTTGGTGCTCAAATGATTCTTTCTGAAAATAAAAATGCAACACTTAAACGACTTGTTCCTGATGCTAACACCTACAACTTAGGCTCTTATTTAGTAATTGACTATGAATCTGATAATTTTGGATATAATGTTGGGGTTCGCAATGATTACAAAAAACTTGAGTCTATTGATAACATAAAAGGAATTGATTATACTAATGATTTTTATAACACAAGTTTTTCTTCAGGTGTATATTACAAATTTTTAGATCACACTGTTAGATTCTCTTATTCTGGTGCTTTTAGAGCGCCACACGTGTCAGAGTTATTTTCAGATGGCTTACACCATGGGACAAATAGGTACGAAGTTGGTAATTCAAACTTAAAAATAGAATCTGCTGACCAATTTGATTTAAAATATCAGTGGTCAAATGAACATTTAGGTTTCGTCATTAATCCATTTCTTCAGTATATAACAGACTTTATTTCAATTACGCCCAGCGGTGAAACAAGAGAGGGGTTTAAGGAATATAACTATGTTCAGTATGAAAAAGTTGAAATCAAAGGGGTAGAAATGAATTTACATTACCATCCTCACCAGCTTCACAATTTGCATATAGAACAAACTTATTCTTTTTTGCAAGCTGATAACAAAAGTAATGACTATGGTTTAGCATTGACTCCAGCAAACAGTGTAAAAACAAGAGTTTTATTTAATTTAAATGAATATAAAAACTTAAAAAAATTTAAATTAGAATATGTAAGTTGTGATCATAAATTTAGCTTTTGGCAAGAAAGTGTAGCTGAATATGAACAAAAGACCCCATCATATTATGTATTTAATGGTCAAATAGGTTTTAAATTTAATGATCGTTTTAAAGGTTTAGTTGGTGTCTATAACATTTTAAATGAAACTTACACGCCACATACTTCGAGATTGAGAGGTGTAACAGCTAATGGTGTTCCAAACCCGGGTAGATTTTTTAGTGTAAATTTTAAGTATAAATTTTAAAAATACTCTGATGAGCTTTTATTAAGCGAAATAACTTGTCATGTAAGTTATCAGTATTAAAAAAAAAATATTAAAATGAAAGCACAAAAAATTATTGGGATTTTCTTTGCAGCTGGCTTAGTACTACTAGTTTCGAGTTGTTCTAAAGACGAAAGTTGTCATGAATGTCATTTGTCACTACCTGACGGCAATGGAGGTGAAATCATGTGGGAAATTACTAACTCATCTGGAGGAGAAGATTTCTGTGGATCTGAATTAGAAGATGCAGAGTCAGCTTCTTATGTTGTCACTCTTACAGAGTCATTAACTTCTACTGACGGAAGTACTGTTTTACCTGCGGGCGCTTACGGTCCTGGAAGTGCAGACAATACTCAGTATGAAATCCACTGCGAAGATCATGGTGATCACGATCACTAATAAATTATTTTAATTTAATTTAAAAAGGCGATGTGAATATCGCCTTTTTTTATTTTAGTTTTTGTGTTTTTTGACAGTACCATGTAGTCCTACCATCAGAAGTTGTTATTCTTGTTACTTTGTTTTTTTGTGGAGTGGTTTTTTTCCCATATATATTTAGCTGAAAATTAGATTTTTTAAATGGGTTATCGAAATCTCTTAATTCAGCGCCTCCCGCCTCATAACTTTCTTTCATCACAAATTGTAAATTCTTAATTAAATTCTTTCTTAAAATTTTGCTTAATTTTCCCCATTTTTCTTCAGGATGTATTTTAGACAAGTATAAAGCTTCTGATTTAATATAATTACCTACTCCTGGAAATTTTTTCTGATCTAAAATTAACTTGCACACAGATCTGTTTTTATTTGTATTTTCTTCTAAAAAATTCAAATGTTTTATTATGTTATATTTTTGATTAAGTATATCAAATTCATAATTATGCTTTTTTTTGAGATCTTCACTATTTATTATTTTAATTTTTCCAAACTTTCTAATATCTTCGAAATACAAATAATTTTTTTTGGTTAAATTGTATACACAAAAATGGGTATGTTTTGTTTGTTGATCTTTCCATCCACCAGTCATACCAAGATGTATATTTAATCTCTGATTTTGGTTTATTTTTAAAAAAATATTTTTTCCTATTGTGTAAGATTTAGAATTAATTTTTGCTGTTTTATTAAGTGTATCAAAAATTGTTTGGTATTTATTGTGGTAGTATTCTGATATAATTTTAAAAATTATTTTTTTTTGGGTATCAATTTTTTTATTAAAATAATCAGATGCAATTTTAACTTCAGGACCTTCTGGCATAAAATTAATTGTTTTTTGGTTTACTCATTCTATATTTATTCTTAAAAAAATACTTTATTCTATTTGCTCTATGATAAAATGTTTTAACAATCTCCTTTTTTAAAAATATTTTATGTAATATTTTCATGAAGGGGATATTCTTAAGCTTATATGTGACAATATCTAAAATTTGGATGGATTTATCTTTATTTAATATGAAGTGATGTTCATGATGCCACATTTTATAAGGGCCAAATATTTGAGAATCAATAAATAATCTCTCTTTTTCAATTGCTTTTATTTCAGAGGTAATGTTTGTATAAACAAATGGTAATATTTTCATTCTTATGTTAAATATTTTTCCTAAATATAACTTGCTTTTTCTGCCCTGTGTTACTTTTATATTGTATTTATTTGGCATTATTTTTTCCAAATTTTTTATTTCTGTAAAATATTCCCAAATATCCTCAATTTTTGCGTTTATATTTTGTGTGGCTTTTAATTTGTAAAACCCGTTTTTTTTGTAAATCTTGATTTTTTGCATAGAAAAGTTAATGAAAACTTATACAAATATATAAATATATTTCTAAATTCTTTTTTTTTGCCAAATATTAATTAATTGATAAAAAAATTATATTTTTGCAAATATGATATACAGCATCAAACAACTTTCTGAAATAAGTGGAATTAACAAAATCACTTTAAGGTCATGGGAGGAGCGCTATGGTTTTCTAGTTGCCCAACGGTCAGACACCAATATTAGAAAGTATAGTACAGAACAGCTTCTT
>TARA_B100000963_G_scaffold360899_1_pt1 | contig 37443 bp, 33 predicted proteins | sample TARA_B100000963 | Tara Oceans TARA_B100000963 (sample SAMEA2622097) | marine metagenome | biome: marine biome (ENVO:00000447); feature: surface water layer (ENVO:00002042); material: "saline water (ENVO:00002010), including plankton (ENVO:xxxxxxxx)" | depth 5 m | reverse complement strand
CGGGATGCGTATAATACGCTTTTGGTTTTCTGCGTCAACACTTTTTTTGAAAATTTATTTTCAAAGCATTGTCGCTGTATACCGCTTCACATAAGGCTTTCGCGCTATGCCGGGTTGGCCTGTTAGGGCGTTCCCCGTTGAAGAGCCGCGCATTCTACGCATCTGGTTTTTAACGTCAACTATTATTTCGCAATAAAACTAAAAAACGCGACCGTTTGGTCGCGTTTTAATCAATCAGTATGTTTTCCGTACTAATTCGACGTTTTTTCGTCTTTTTGTTCTTTTAAATCGTCTGTGCTCTGTTCTTTAGCTGGCGTTTCTTCGGTTTCTTCCGCACTCACCTTGGAAACAAAATCTGCGTCTTCAACCTGATCGCCAACCACATCACTCAGGGTTACCTTATCAACCGTTCTGAATGTATTGATTGGCCCCGCCAATGCGTAAAGCGCAAATACAATAAATAAGACTAATGCAGGCTCGGTGGCAACGATAATAAAGATAAGCAAAATTACCAGCAGTGCAACAAACGGTACCTTACCGTTCCAGTTTACTTCTTTAAAGCTGTTATATTTAAAGTTACTGACCATTAACAAGCCAGATAAGCCAGTAACTAACGCTACGATAAGTCCGATATCATCGCCGTTAATATCGTACTCAACACCTAACCACACAAATCCGCACACAACAGCTGCTGCTGCCGGACTGGCCAGCCCTTGGAAAAAACGCTTGTCGGCAATGCCAACCTGGGTATTAAAACGAGCAAGCCTTAAAGCGGCACCTGCTACATATATAAAGGCAGCAAACCACCCCAGCTTTCCGAGATCGCTCAGGCCCCAGTTGTAAGCCACCAGCGCCGGTGCCATGCCAAATGACACCATATCGGCCATCGAATCATATTCTGCGCCAAAATCACTCTGTGTATTAGTGATGCGAGCAACCCTTCCATCCAGTCCGTCAAATATCATGGCCACGAATACTGCCACCGCAGCAGCCTCAAAGCGCCCGTTCATAGAAGACACCACAGCAAAGAAGCCTGAGAACAGACCGGCAGTGGTTAGAAGATTCGGCAACAAATAGATACCTTTATGTTTACTTTCTGACATGATTTTCTCTATAGCTACAAACGGCGCTCATTATTTCATAATCTCAATGGACATGCTTAACGATTTTAAGTTTCAAAGCATTTCTACCTTTAATATGTCTCAATACCTACGTGGTATAACTACTTATCAGATCATATACATATTCCACTGACCATTACTTATAGAATGAAAACCAAAGGATTATGAAACTGCCATGTTGAAGCACTTTCTCATCCATATCTATGTCAGAATAATTTACACCAACCGTAAATTTAACTGACAAATAATTCTAAATCATTGAATTTTAAAAATTTAAAATTTTGGATCGCTTTTTGCTAAAGAAGTTTTGCAAGAATGCGTAGTTAATGAGGAAGTGAAGTATGCGGTTTAACTGTAATAAGACAGTCTTGGTTTTAGGCACATTAGGAGCATTGGCTTCAGGCGTAGCATCCGCAACATACAGTAATAATAACTGTAACATGACCACCGGATGTGATTCATGGGGCGAGGCCAAGATTTATAACATGTATGATGATCTGGGCAATGATTATAGTTCGGGCATCAACCTGAATGGTATTACCGTAACGGTATCAGCCTGGTCTGACGTGGGTAATTATACTGGAAATGAGTCATATTGTACTGGTTACGAATTCAGAAATAGGTGTTACTACGGTTCTTGGGTTGACGTTGATGGTTCAGGCTTTGGAGGCGAAGAAGACGATACTGTCCAGTCAGCTGAATTTGCCGGTCCGTGGAGCTCAGGTTCGCAAGTAGGCTATGGGATGTATAGTGGCGATGCTGGTGAAAGCCATACTATCGACAATTATTACAACGAGTATGGTGATACTGATTATGACATGGTGTTGTTGTCTTTCTCAGAAGAAGTTTCCCTAACTGGTGCAACATTCAGTTACGTTGATGGCTACGCAAGCCAGAATCAGGTAACTGTTGCTGGATTATCAGACACTGGTCTTGGCCAGTTAACCAGCGGTAGCTCAACCTGGGGTGATATTGCGGCTACAGTTGGTAGCTCGTTAAAGAATAGCTTCCAAATTGGCACTGATAATGGTACCTATTATTCCGACTTTACCTTTACTGCAACTTCAAAATACTGGTTAGTTGGTGCATACAACACAGCCTTTGGTTACGTCAGTGGATTCAGTAAGAACAACGATGGCTTTAAATTGTCTGCGATCGGTTTTAACCAAATCGAAGCAGATCCGAATGATTCGCCTGACCCGGTAAATGCACCGAGTTCGTTTGCACTTCTGCTGCTTGCTGGCGGCTTTGCAGCCTGGCGCAGAAAGCAAGTAAAATAAATTCATCTACATTCTTGTACAGAGGTGGCTTTTGCCACCTTTTTTGTACACAATCAAAAATATCCACTTGAATATAAATAGAATTACTATGCGATTGACTTCAGCACTACTGATCTCACTGAGCTTGTTGTGTACCTCTTTTACGTACGCAAGTTCTGAAGACGACTACGAAAAAGCACTTACTGCCTATTCTCAGGCACGTTTCGACGAAGCTTTTATCCATTTGAAAAATAGTCTTCAACAGGATCCGGATAATCTGGCCGCCAAAATACTGATGGGTAAATTGTTGCTGGTAAATGGTTATCTGCAGGCTGCTGAAGCAGAATTTTATGAAGCGTTGGATCAAGGTGCAGATATTAATCTGGTTGCCGAAGCACTGGGAAACGCCCTGCTTTTCCAAAATAAATATCAAAGAGTTATCAATTTCAGCGATATAGATAAGTTGTCTGCTGCTGAAAAAATAAAGTGGTTACAAATTCGTGCAACCGCCTGTATTCGGTTAAAACGAACAGACTGTGCCATTGATGCCTATAAACAAAGCCTCAAGCTCGATGATAAGTACGTACCGGCCTACAATGGCCTGGCCTCCGTTGCCATTAGTGAAGAACAATACGCTGCAGCTAATAAATATCTGGAGCAGGCCAATGGCTACGATAGCAAGAATGCGGTCACCTGGCGTTTACAAGGTGAATTAGCCCGCGAACAAGGTCAATACGACGAAGCTATAGATAAACTTCAAACAGCTTTGCAACTAGCGCCGGAAGATCCGCTTACATTACGCAAGATGGCGGATATTTACCTGGAGAGTAATGACTTTGAAAGTGCGCAGGCATTTGTAGATGAAATTGTTGAGAAAACCCCCAACGACCCACTGGCCATATTATTAAGTAGTTGGCTGGAAAGTAAAGATCAGGAAAAACTGGTTAATAATGATCGTCTGGAACAACTCAATGAAATAATGAATAGCTTGTCTCCGGAACTCATCGCCGATCAGCCTGTACTTTATTATATCAGTGGATTAACCGCCTTCTTTCACGGTAATACCGAACAGGCCACCAGAGATTTCACGCAATATTTGCAGCAAAACCCCAACGATCCACAAGCTGTAGTATTGCTGGCCAGAACTTATTTGATGACTCAGCAGAACCGCCAGGCTCTGACATTATTAGAAAAACACGAAGACAAATTACTGGAAAATGTCGATTCTGCATTATTACTCGGTGACTTGTATCTAAAACAGAATCGTGCGTTTAAAGCGCAAAAATTAAGCGATGCACTATCAGAGCGATATCCTGAAGACTCAAGAGTAAGTTTATTTCGAATCCGCCTTATGGCAATTCGGGGCAAAACCGATGAAGCCTTGGGTATCCTTGATCAAAACTACGATAAAAATCAGGACAACATCACCTTTCTGTTTACTTACAGTATGATGAAACTCCAGGCAGGATACGAGACAGACGCACTAAAAGCCGCCAATGCTATTCTTAAGACATACCCCAATGATGCAGACTTTTTAAATTTGAAGGCGGGTATTTTAATTCGCTTAAAACGCTATGACGAAGCCTTATCGTTGATCGAGACAACCCTTGAGAAAAAACCCAACCTGTTTGCCGCTAAATTTAATAAAGCAGCCATATTAAGCCGCTTAGGTGACTATACTCAGTCAAACCTTATTGTGGATGAATTGTTAGCGGTTTCACCCAAACACCCGCAATCGTTGCTGCTAAAAGCACATAACATGGTTAAAGAAAATCAGGTTGAAGAAGCATTATCGCTGTATAGCGATATCCTGGTGCTAAATAATGATTTTACCTACGCACGCTTTGAGTTGGCTAAGCTTTATCAAGCTATAAAAGACTATGACCAGGCGATTTATCATATTGATAGATTATTGGTAAATGACTTTGATAACCCGGAGTATTTGTTATTCAAAACTGCACTCTATATCCAAAAACGCAATATACTGGAAGCGCAAAAAACGTTATCGGTGGCAGAACACTTTACCAAAGACTCGGTTGAATACCTGGTAAGACAAAGCGAGCTACAACAGGCCATTGATGATCTTCCGGCGGCAATTAAATCGCTCGACGCGGCGTTAGTTCTGGCGCCCAAAAATACTCGCTTAAACCTGGTTAAAGCACGCTTACTGATTGAAACAGATGAGTTAACTGCAGCGAAAAACCTTTTAAATAGTTTACGCGCGGAAAACGAAGACAACGCTAACTTTTGGCTGACCCAGGCGTTATATGCCAACGCCAGCGATAATCGCCCTCAAGCTACCAAAGATCTGATAAAAGCACTTGGAATAGACCCGTATTTTCATCAGGCATTAGTCATGCTTTACGAATTTGCTATCCGTGGGGGCGACAAAGAAGTGTTTGTTACCCAGGCTGAGGCAATAGTTAAAACTTATCCCAAAAATATACTGGCTAAAAATATTCTTGCGCAATTTTATTATATCGAGCAGGACTTTACCCGGGCCAGGGCATTGTATAAGTCACTGTTGAAGCAGGAAGAAAGTATTAACCGGCCGATGGTTCTCAATACCCTGGCGATTATGGCTTTGGATGAAGATATTGAGGTTGCACACAAGTACATCACGCAAGCCTTTGAATTAAATAGTACTCACCCTGAAATACTGGATACTCTCGGTTGGGTCCTGGTTCAAAAAGGACAATTAGAAGATGGCTTGGGACATTTACGGAAAGCTTTCGCAAGAGACTCGAACAATCCTGAAATTCGCTACCATATCGGTTTCGCCCTGGTAAAACTAAATCGTAACAAAGAAGCTATTGAAGAGTTACAAAAAGCCGTTTCTGTACAACGCCCTTTCTACAATCGCAACAAGGCCCAAACATTACTGGACAGTATTCAGTAAACGCGCTGTCTTGAAAAAGCAAAGCCGGCAGTTTGCCGGCTTTGTTGTTTTTAATAACAGCATTAAATAATAATTAAATGCTCACCATCCACATCTATTCGAATAGTTGATTCTGGCAATATCGCGCCAGACAACAGTTGTTGCGCTAACGGATTTTCGACCTGAGTCTGAATAGCACGCTTAAGTGGACGAGCACCAAATACCGGATCGAACCCGGCATCAGCCAGTTTATCCATGGCTCCTGCAGACAGTTCGAGTTTATAACCTTTATCAGCCAGGCGGGCTCGTAGTGACGCCAGCTGGATTTTCGCAATCGATTTAATTTGCTCTTTACCCAGCGGATGGAACACCACTATATCGTCTACCCGGTTGATAAACTCCGGCCGGAAATGCTGGCCAACCACGTTCATCACCATGGATTTCATTTCTTCGTACTGATTTTCCTGATGCTTGTCCTGGATAATATCGGAGCCCAGGTTAGACGTCATGATCACTACGGTATTCTTAAAATCTACAGTGCGGCCCTGGCCGTCGGTTAAGCGACCGTCATCCAGCACCTGCAGCAGAATATTAAACACATCCGGATGAGCTTTCTCTACCTCATCAAGCAGGATCACAGAATATGGCTTACGGCGAACCGCTTCGGTTAGATAACCGCCCTCTTCGTATCCTACATAACCTGGAGGCGCACCTACCAGGCGGGCCACGCTGTGTTTTTCCATAAATTCCGACATATCTATGCGGATCATGGCCTCTTCGGTATCAAACATAAACCCGGCCAGTGATTTACACAGCTCTGTTTTACCTACCCCGGTTGGCCCTAAGAACAGGAACGAACCAATTGGTCGATTCGGATCTGCAAGCCCGGCACGTGACCGGCGAATAGCATTAGATACCGCATTTACCGCTTCATGCTGACCGACCACCCGCTTATGCAGCACATCTTCCATGCGCAGTAGCTTGTCGCGTTCACCCTCGAGCATTTTAGACACCGGAATACCGGTCCAGCGTGACAGCACATCGGCAATTTCAGCATCCGTTACCCGGTTTTTCATTAACAGAGTTTCTTTGTTCTCGTTTTCCGCCGCTTTTTCCAGCTTCATCTCAAGCTCAGGAATACGGCCGTACTGCAGCTCAGACATCCGGTTTAAGTCGGATGCGCGACGGGCAATTTCTAAATCCAGCTTGGCTTGTTCAAGCTCAGACTTAATTGACTGGGTGCCCTGCATGGCTTCTTTTTCTTCTTTCCAGATTTTCTCCAGATCGGCGAATTTAATTTCTGCCTGTTCGCGCTCCAGCTCGATCATTTCAAGTCGCTTATGACTGGCATCATCGGTTTCTTTCGCCAGCGCCTGCTCTTCCAGCTTGAGCTGGATGATACGACGCTCCAGTCGATCCATTTCTTCGGGTTTTGAATCAATCTGTAAACGAATACTCGAGGCCGCCTCATCAATCAGATCGATAGCCTTATCGGGTAACTGCCGGTCGCTGATGTAACGATGCGACAAGGTTGCCGCCGCCACAATGGCTGGATCGGTAATATCTACCGAATGGTGCAGTTCGTAACGTTCTTTTAAGCCCCGCAGTATTGCGATAGTGTCCTCTACACTGGGTTCATTCACCAGTACCTTCTGGAAACGGCGTTCCAGCGCTGCATCTTTCTCGATATACTGGCGATATTCATCCAGGGTAGTCGCGCCCACGCAATGCAGCTCACCACGGGCAAGTGCCGGTTTGAGCATATTGCCAGCGTCCATAGCCCCGTCTGATTTTCCGGCCCCAACCATGGTGTGTAATTCATCAATAAACAGAATTACCCGACCTTCTTCCTTAGCAAGCTCATTGAGTACGGCTTTAAGGCGCTCTTCAAATTCGCCACGATATTTAGCTCCTGCCACCAGCGCGCCCATATCCAACGACAATACCCGCTTGTCTTTTAAGCCTTCAGGCACTTCGCCATTGATAATGCGTTGGGCGAGTCCTTCAACAATTGCGGTTTTACCCACACCAGGTTCACCGATTAATACCGGGTTGTTTTTAGTGCGGCGCTGCAAAACCTGAACGGTGCGGCGAATTTCATCGTCACGACCGATCACAGGATCCAACTTACCCTGCTCTGCACGTTCAGTGAGATCGGTGGTGTACTTCTCTAATGCCTGACGTACGTCTTCGGCGTTAGGATCGGTGACCTTCTGTCCGCCGCGCATATCATCAATGGCTTTTTCAATAGCTTCTTTGGTAACACCCAGTTCGCGGAAAATATCGCCTAAACGGCCTTTATCCTGAATACCCGCCAACACGAATATTTCAGATGTGATGTAGTCATCTTTGCGCTGCTGGGCGATCTTGTCACACAGGTTGAGTAATACAACGCTGTCTTTGCCTAGCTGTACTTCACCGCCAATACCTTCTACCCGTGGCAGTCTTTCAATAGCCTGGGAAAGTGCGGAGCGTAGCGCATTTACATTTACGCCAGCCTGATCCAGCATGGAACGAACGGTGCCGCCCTGCTGATTTAACAATGCTGTCATCAAATGCACGGGCTCGATAAACTGATGATCTCTGCCCAAAGCAAGAGACTGCGCATCTGAGATCGCAATCTGGAACTTGCTGGTAAATCTATCTAAACGCATGGAAACCTCTTTTAACCGTGCTAATAACCTTGCTCTCTTTATGGGTATGAATAAATCCGGATTCAAGTAACCTGTACAAAAATTATGCGCAAATAAATACATAATTTGCGTCAGGTCAGGTATCTGGCTGATGTTAAGTATGGCTGATTTTGGGCGGGTTTAAAGGCAGAATAAAAAGCCGCCTGCGAATGCAGACGGCCAGCAGAAACAAATAGTTAGTCTTTCCCCAGGGTAGAAAAGAAACTATCGCTGTTCCAGGCAGGACGTTCAGGCGCGTTGGCCAAATCCCGGGCAATGGCGTAATTGATTTCAACAAATTGCGCGGCCCACTCGTAATCAATCGGTAAATTTAAATCATCCGAAGGCATGTGATAATGCTTAGCCAGGAAGGTTTGTGGCGATACGGCAAGGGCATCTTTTACTTCAGTCGCAAGACTCGGCACTAAGAAAACAGCCGGTACCCCCTGTTTAACAAAACTATACTGGTCGCTGCGAACAAATATGGCCTGCTCAGGCATCGGATCTTCAATCAGCTTCATTTCATTTTTCAGCAAGGTACTGCTAACCGTATCTTCCAGTGAGCTATGGGTAGCGCCAAAGGCAATAATCTCGTTAGTACGGTAAGTCAGGATAGGCATATCCAGATTCACATTGGCAACAATGTTATCAATGGGCACAGTAGGATAAGTAGCGTAGTATTCTGAGCCTAACAAGCCCTTCTCTTCACCGGTCACAAAAGCAAAGATTACCGAACGTTTGGGCTTTTCTTTGGCATGATGAAATTCGTGAGCGATTTCAAGCAGGGTGGATACTCCACTGGCATTATCCATCGCACCATTGTTAATGTTGTCTTTTAACACCGAGTTTTTACTCACACCAATGTGGTCTGAGTGCGCGCTTAAAATAATAAATTCATTTTTAAGCTCGGGATCAGAGCCCTCAAATACGCCAACAACATTGGGGCTAGTGGTTTCACTGTGTACCGATTTCTTTTCCAGGGTGGCGGTCAGCCCCATTGGCCGTGGTGTCAGCGACTCATTATTTTCGATTTTCTCAAAAATCTCTTCCAGGTCGATGCCGGCCATCTCAAACAGGGTTTTACCTGCTTCCAGACTAAGGGTCGCGCCGCCTTTTAGTTCCGGGTAACCGTTGTTAACCTCACCTTCTTTAGTTAACCAGCGAGTGGACGGTGTTTTTACATATAACTTGCGCTTCTCGAAGGGTGACACTTTCTCAGAGGTCGGCGTACTTACCACTATGGTGCCGATAGCACCGCTTTTTACCAGACTGTCGGCAATCAAACGGCGAAAGTGCGAACCTTCCTCACTGGGGAAATCATGGGGTCTGTCAGACAAAATCACCGCTATCTTGCCTTTTAAGTCGATATTTTCGTAATCGCTATAATTCAGGTACGGCGCATCAATACCAAACCCGGCAAAAACCAGCTCGCCGGACACACTGGATGTTTCGTTGTTGATGTCGGCGCTCATGAGCATATTTTGCATAAACTCAAATTCAACGGAATCATCGCCGTCTGAGACCACCATTTTAGGCGATGACATATCCAGGGTCGCCTGTTTAAATGGCACTATCTGATAATAACTGCCTTCTTCACCGGCGGGTGCAACGCCCATCTTTTGCAACTCACTGGCAATATACAGCGACGCAAAGTCGTGCCCGATACTACCGGTATCGCGACCGGCCAGCAGATCGTCGGCCAGCAACATCATATGGCCTTTAAAGCGTTCAGGTGAAGCCGCGTTTACGGCACTGGCGCATAGCAATGATGCGGTTACGCCAACCAAACATGAGATAATTTTTTTCAACTGTCGTCTCCTTAACTTTTTTATTGTTTATGTACTGTTACATGCTTCATAGTAGGAGATAGGCAAAAAGGTGTACAGCAAATACCGCTATACGCCACGAAGTCCTATTACACTAACCATTCTGCCAGTTTGCTGCTGTTGTTGATGGGTCGCCTGACGGTGCGAAAAGAATCGCTCATCGGCATAGGTACAAAGCGCGGACGGCGTGATGTGCTGTAAGCCGAGTGAGGCCAACTGACTGTGCGCTATCATTGGCAGATCGAGCAGATATTTATCGACATTATCAGAGCGAATGATAGCTCCCGGATACTGACTGAAATGACGGGCCACCTGCTCAGACACTTCATAACAAGCTTGTGAAATGGCCGGTCCTATCCAGGCTAGCAACGTATTGGCCGGCGATTGCATCGCAGCAATGGTGTGCTCGATCACATTAAGGTGCAATCCTTTCCAGCCCGCATGAATGGCGGCCACTTCGGAGCCATGCTGATTACAAAGAAGTACCGGCACACAATCCGCTGTCATCACAGCACAAAAATGTCCGGCGGAACGACTCACCGCTGCATCAGCTTCTGTTTGTGTCGTGGGTAATTTCACTACCCGATGGCCGTGCACCTGATTTAACCAGTGCAATTTTTCATGATGAGGGAGCAATCTGCGGTTGCGGCTGACTTGCTCAGTACAGTCGCCCACATGATCGCCAACATTCAGGCTGGCGTAATTGCCATCACTACAGCCGCCATGGCGGGTGGTGGTGTAAGCCACCACATTTGCCGGCGCCTGCCAGTTTGGCAAAATCAGCGGAATATCAGAGCTCATCCAGTCCAAATTGCTTCGTATCTTCGCGGGTACTTTCAATCAGGCTGACCATATCCTCTGGTAGCGGTGCCTGCCAGGTCATCCACTCATCAGTTTCCGGATGGTACAAAGATAACTGAGCGGCGTGCAGCGCCTGACGTTTGAAATTTCTCAGCGTATCGGCAAACTCTTCGCTGGCCCCTTTGGGTAAACGCCAGCGGCCACCGTACACCGGATCGCCGACCAGGGGATGTTTGATATAAGCCATATGAACGCGGATCTGGTGCGTCCGGCCAGTTTCCAGTTTCAAACGCAGATGAGTATGAGCGCGAAATTTTTCGATAACCCGATAGTGTGTTACCGCGGGTTTACCGAACTCGCGGACTGCCATATGCGTGCGCTTGGTGGCATGACGACCAATTGGCGCGTCCACGATACCTCCGGCAATCATGGTGCCAAAGGCCAGGGCTTCGTACTCACGGCTCATCACTCTTGACTGTAATTGTTCCACCAGGTGAGTTTGCGCAGGTAAGGTTTTGGCAACTATCATCAGGCCGGTAGTGTCTTTATCGAGACGATGAACAATCCCGGCTCTGGGTACTTTATCAATTCCAGGTACATGAGCCAGCAGTGCATTAAGCAGTGTGCCGTCCTGATTACCGGCACCAGGATGTACCACCAGATCGGCTGGTTTATTGATTACCAGGATGCTGTCATCCTCGTAAACGATGTCCAGCTCTATTTTTTGCGGCGCATTGGCAACCTGTTGGGTAATCTCGGCTTCAATCTCGATTGACTCATCACCGGTCATTTTTTGACGCGGGACTTTGCACACTTCGCCATTTACCGTTACATTACCTGCCAAAATCCATTCTTTTAACTTTGAACGGGAATAATCAGGGAACAAATCTGCAATTACCTGATCTAACCTCAATCCAAAGTGTTGGAATTCGGTTTGCGCTGCTAATGAAATCTGTGAACTTTGTTGTACCATAACCGCCTAAAGAGAGAACACAAAAGGCAGATTATAACAGGTTTGGCAGCTGTGGCTGTTTTCTTTTGGAGTTTATGTGGTGTTTGCGTTTAAGAGTACGTTAAAATGCGAGACAGAGAACTGTTTTACCCTTGCAGTAAAATTAATTGTGTACCAGGAACCAGTAGTACTATGAAAATAAACCGTTGCATTGCCCCCCTGCTAATTAGCGTTTTGTTAGCCGTGACAGGCTGTTCATCCTCAAGCAAAGAAGATCAGGTGATGAATGCAAACCTGGGTGCGCAGGCACTTTACGACAAAGCGCGTCAGAGCATGGCGAATGGCAACTTTGCCGCTGCAGCCGACTCACTGAGTGCGCTGGACTCCCGCTTTCCATTCGGTCCGCTATCTCACCAGGTGCAGCTGGATTTGGTTTACAGCTATTATAAATCCGGCAAAATTGACCAGACACTGGCCACTATCGACCGTTTTATTCGCTTAAACCCTAACCATGCTGATGTGGATTATGCGTTTTATATGCGCGGCCTGACTAACATGGAAGCCGACAACAATTTGTTTCAGGAGTTAGTTGGTATTGATACCACTGACCGCGATCCGAGCAAATCCAAGCAGGCTTTTGAGGATTTCAGACGTTTAATTCAGCAATACCCAGATAGTAAATATGCTGCCGACGCCCGCCAGCGTATGGTGTTTATTAAAAACCGTCTGGCCAGCTACGAAATCTCTATCGCTCGCTTCTATATGCGCCGTGAAGCTTTCATTGCAGCTGCTAACCGTGGCCGTTATGTACTGGAGTATTACCCTGATTCAGATCAGGTGCAGCAGGCACTGGAAATTATGGTGTCTTGCTATGACCAGTTAGAACTGACTGAGTTACGTGATAACGCCATGAAAACGCTGAAACTAAACTTTCCGGACAGCGAATTTATCAGCTAATTATCGTTATTATTAGCAATCAAAAAGCAGCTTTTAAGCTGCTTTTTTTGTGTGTATGAAACCAATTTTTACCAGATTTGCCGGCAGATCAGGTTTTAACGAACTCGACAAACTCAGTCAGCGGCAGCGGCTTACTGTACAGGTATCCCTGGGCTAACTCACAGTTCTCCTTCTCCAGAAAGGCGTGCTGCTCAGAGCTCTCAACGCCTTCGGCGACCACCTGGCAATTCATGTCCCGGGCGATAGAAATGATACTGCGGGTAAGGTTAATGCTCGAGCCATCCTCAGGAACATTCGCGATAAAGCTGCGATCTATCTTTAAAGTATCGATTGGTAGTCGATTTAAGTAGGATAATGAGGAATAACCGGTGCCAAAATCGTCCAGCGCCAGGGTAAACCCCGCCTCCTTCAAGCTCACCAGGGTGTTTATATCCACGTCAATCAGGGCTGTTTCGGTTAATTCAATTTCAAAACGTTCGGCTGCTAAGTCAAACTCAGTTAATACTCTGCGCAGGGATTTAAGCAGATTTTCATCGGCTAACTCGCCCGCAGAGATATTCACGGCCAAACGGAATGATTCAGGCACAAACGGACTTATGCGGGTAAAGGCATCACAGGCTTTTATCAGTATGCAATGGGTTAAACGGCTCATAAGCCCGGCCTGTTCGGCCAGCGGAATAAAGACATCCGGCGCGATACGTTCATTATCAGCGGTTGTCCAGCGCGCCAGCACTTCCGCCCCCTCGACCTCGCCGCTAACCAGATTAACCTTGGGTTGTAAATGCACGTCGAGCTGTCGGTTATCAATCGCTTCTCTGAGCATGCTCTCTAGCGTCAGTGATGAGCGTCTTGTTTCGGTCATGGATTCCTGATAAGCCTTTACAGTGCCTTTACCGATCCCTTTAGCCCAGTACAAGGCAGTATCGGCTTGTTGGTAGAGCTCGGTAAGGGTGCCGGCAAAGGTCGGAAACAGACTAATGCCAATACAGCAATCCACATAAATCGGTACAGAGGAGTCAATATCGCTCGGATAGCTTACCTGCAGCCGCATGGCATTAGCCAGTTGGAGGGCTTCCCCAACATTACTGATATCTTCACAGTAAACCGAGAATTCATCACCGCCGATGCGAAACAGCCTGGCGCCGACTGGCAGTACCAGGGAAAGTCGGCGGCCAACCTGCATCAGCAACTTATCACCCTTAAAATGACCAAGACTGTCATTCACCTGCTTGAAGTTATCCAGATCAATCAGTAACAACGCAGCCTGGCGGAAGTCTGGAGGCTCAGTTTGTGTTGACTCTGCCAGCAGCCGCTGCAGCGCACGCCGATTAGGCAAACCAGTCAGTACATCATGGTGAGCCATGTGCCGCAACTCCTCACGAACATCAACAAGTTCGGAGATATCCGTTAGCGAAGCCGTGTAATTACTCGCTTGTTGATGACGGTCCACTACGGTTACCAGGGTAAGTAAACCAAAATGCTGCTTGTTACCAATATCCCAGGTCACCTCAGCCGACCAGGATTTATTTTCCAGAAGTTGTGTTCGGACCTCGGGAAGACTGACCGGCGTTGAGAACAAACCAAACAACGGTTTATGAATTAACCCGCCGGCACGCGAGGCAGCAAAAAAGTGTTCCAGTGCCGGGTTTGTCGACACCACCTGAAATTCACTGTCGAGCACCGCCATCCCCTCGCGACTGTGCTCAACGACAGTCCGGGCCTGTAACAGTTGCTGTTCATTTTGCTCAAGCTTCCGCACGATAGTGGCCGAGCTGGATAACAGCATTCGCCAGTCAAGCAAGGGATCGTTCAGGGCTTTTTCCATGCGGCTTTTGTTAGATAACATAAACAAAAACAGATAGCTGCCGAAGGTAGCGGCAATGATGGCTTTACCGCTTAAATTACCAATAATCAGGCCAAACACCTCACTGGATACCCCCATTGCCAACACCGGAAACAGCACACCATCCATTAGAATGACACAGACAAAGCCCAGACTAAAAGCCAGGCTGAACAGGAAGTGATTGGTCAGAATTCTTTTGAAGCGGTCGAAAACAAAAACCAGAAAATACAGTTCAGCAATAATGAGCAATGCGCCAAGCACAATTAATGGTAGCGATAATTCAAATAACCCTGCGGGGACGTTGAGTGGATTGAGCACTCCAGGCGCGTTGAGGGTTTCGGCTACGCTGGCGAATAGCAACACTTTAAAAATGGAGACCATTACCACCAGGCGCATGATGTTTTGCAAAATAAAGGGGTCGTTCTCTATAAACGCCATCATGATGCAGGCCATCATAAAGCCGCCGTAGGCAATAGTGCCACCGGATAAACTGATATCACCGGGTAGCAGCACGGAATAAACCGCGCCAAGGAATCCCCCCATGATAAGCACCAGACTGACATAAATATAAAGTGATACCCGCCGGGTCTGCGGATTTCTCTCAAATGTCAGGAGCAACGGGAACAGGCAATAAATACCAACCTGAACTAACAGCTGTGCAAGCATTCAGATGCTACGTAATTTACTTATCATGACAAATAGAATACCAATGAACCACAACAAGCACCACTGAGGATTGCTAAAGCTTAAAGCTAGTTACCCGACGGGGTTGATTCAGAACAATAGAAGAAAGGGAAGTTTGCAGAGCGCAAACAAAAACAGGCCTTTCGGCCTGTCTGATTATCTGAAAAACAGATGACTAAACGGATTGAGTAGTCGGGCAATCCCCGACGTAAAGTGTAGCGGTTGATCCACAATACTGAACACCAGGCAACCTTCTGCGGCTTCTGATGCAGGAGCATGGGTGTGCTCGCCATTCAGATAAATAAAATCGCCTGAATCATATTCGTTCATTCCGTCAGAGAACTCGCCATTGATGACCAGCGTCATCTCTGAGCCACGATGAGTATGCTCAGGAACGGAGCCGCCTTTTTCCATATAAATAAAATTAGCCACACCGTCGTAACCCATATCCACCGGCGCTTGCCAGAGTTTACCGACCAACGATGACCAATTGCCTTTTTTCTGAATCAAACGATGCAGGGTTTTCGGCAATTCGAAAGTCTTGCCATCCAACTCAATTGATGTACTCTGCGCATCCATCCCCGATGATTTCCTGAGCGAAACATCAGGCGCCTCAGCCGCAGGCTGTTGGGTAATATTGGCCAGCATTAGGTCAAACTGAGGATCGTAGCTTTCCACTACATTCTCAAGTTCTAAGTGGTCCATAGCAAACTCAGCCGTTTTTTCATCGACCAGTTCCTGGCAATATTTACACATATCGCAGTGGGCAGACACCATCAAAGACTCTGCTGGTGCCAGGGTTCCCGTCACAAACTGCTCAATGAGATCAGGGGTTGGGTGGAACTTAATCATAATCGCTTATCATACCTTTGAGACGCTGTAACGCCAGCCGGGTTCTTGACTTAACCGTACCAAGAGGGATATCCAATTCGTCAGCAATTTCCTGCTGTGACTTCCCGTCTATATAGATCGCCTCTAATACAACTTTTTGTTTCTCAGGCAAATCTTCAAATAAGTGCCCGATTTGCTCTAGCGTCACCTGATCGTCAAGCGCTTTCTCGTTTGCATCTGGTGTTTGCTCGCAAAGGACCGGCCATAAATCATCGGCGCAGATATCTTCTTTGCGGTTTTGTACTTTACGAAGCATATCAAAGCGAATATTTCTGGCAATGGTAAATATCCAGGTAGAAGGAGAGCCTTTCTCAGCATTAAACAGGTGCGCTTTTTGCCAGACATTAGACATGGTGTCCTGCACCAGCTCCATAGCCAACGCTTCGTTGCCAAGCTGCTTAAGAGCGTATGAGCGAAGTCTGGGGGCGAAAAAACCGAAGACTCTGGCGAAAGACGCCTTACATCTGTCTTGGGCTACCTTCACAAGATAGTCAGACATTTCTACTGCACATTCTTTCGGTTCTACAGCGCTGTTTTCGTGTTCCAATGGTATTCCAACAAGCATAGTTTTCGGTCCGATTTATTCCGTATGTGCTAATGCATACGCAACAAAAGATGATCTGGATCAAAAATTTTTACCGCACCAAATCATTTATATAGTTTAGCACCTTATCGCAGTTTTGTTCGCTTAAAAACGCCTGCTTGTTGGCTGCGTCTACCGGCAGTAGTTCCAGCCAGCGGTAGATTACCCATAAGGGTTCCGAAAACTTAAGCTCCGGATACAACCGGGCAATTTCGGGGTATTTATCATAAATGATTTGCAGCTTATCGCGCAGGGGCTCTATTACGCCATCGTCAATTTCCGCCGTCCAGTCAGTAATTCGCTCTACAGCTCCGGTGCGTAAGCCATCCTCTTCGGTAGCAATGGAATTTACCCGTACGCAATACTGGCCTTCAACCTTGATGCCCAGCAGGCCGTCTTCAAGCAAATCGAAGTCGATGATCTTACACAGGGTGCCGATAGGGAAAATATGTTCATTTTTACTCAGGTCGCCACGGGAATTGAGCATACACAACACAAAACATCCATCACCGGCACAGGCTTCCTTAACCATCCGAACATAGCGGGGCTCAAAAATCCGCAGCGCCATGTGGCCACCCGGCAACAAGTGAGCAGATAACGGAAACAAGGGCAAAACGACATCTTGCATAATTAGTATCTTTGTCAAAGTGGTTAACGGATTCACTGTCACATACGCCGGGGTTTCTGTTTTGGATCTTAAAAGCGCAAAGAGATTGCTGCAGCGGTGAAAATAAATAGGTAAATGATGATCTAAGGCTTCCCTATGTCGGTATTATCAAGCATAAACCCCCAGTTATTACGGATTTTTTTGCAGTGACTTTTGAGGAACGCTTCAGACAGCTCTATGCTGATCTCGCGGAGATCAATATCGACGACCTTAGCCAGGTTTACCACCAGGACATAGAGTTTGTCGATCCGGTAACAACTCACCGAGGTATCGAGGCGGTAAAGGGCTATTTCGCAAATCTGCTGGAATCTGTCGATTCCTGTCAGTTCAACATTCATTCTCTCCTTAACACGGGAGACTCCGGGCAAGATGGGTATAGCCATGTCGTTGAATGGACCATGTTACTGCAGCTAAAAAACAAACCAGGCACTATTTCGGTGGATGGCGTTTCGATGCTTAAAGTCCGTGATGACAAAATTCACTACCACCGCGACTATTATGACCTGGGTGAAATGGTTTACGAACATGTGCCCGTTCTCAGGTCTGTCATCGGTTTTATCAAAAAGAAGCTCGACTCATGAAAACGATTCTAATTACCGGCGCAACCTCCGGCATTGGTGAAGCCCTTGCAAATCATGCCGCTTCGCGTGGTTATCAGGTGATTGCCTGCGGCCGCAATCAGGAAAAGCTCGACATGCTTGCAAAGCACCAGAACATTCAGCCCCTGCAATTCGATGTTACCGACAAGCAAGCCACCCAGTCGGCGCTGGCCGATGTGCGCTTTGACATTGCAGTACTTAACGCTGGCACCTGTGAATATGTGGATTTACCGGTCTTTGAGCCGGATATGTTCAGACGGGTACTGGAAGTGAATTTCTTTGGCATTATTAATTGCGTCAGTGCACTGTTGCCAAATTGTCAGGCGGGCAATCAACTGGTCATTATCGATTCCATGGCAAGATTGTTTCCTTTTACCCGTAGTCAGGCATATGGCGCCAGCAAGGCGGCAGTTCATTATTTTACTCAAAGCATGAAAATCGACCTAAAATCGAAGGGGGTAATCGTTCAGTCGGTATCCCCTGGTTTTGTCGAAACCCCGTTAACCGATAAAAATGATTTTGAAATGCCAATGAAGATTACTGCGCAGGAAGCGGCTGAATCCTTATTAAAAGGCATTATCAAACAACAGAGCAATATATACTTTCCAACTGTGTTCGGACTAATACTCAGAACGTTGTACCGCTTACCTGGCAGGCTCCAGGTATGGCTTTCATCAAAATTACAATAAGAGACCTGGCGGATTTTCACATGAAAAAGAATATTGCCATCATTGGCTCAGGCATTTCAGGGTTAACCTGTGCTCACCTGTTGCACCAACAGCACAACATTACTTTGTATGAAGCCAATGATTATATTGGAGGCCATACCGCCACCAAAGACGTTACGGTAAACGGGCAGTCCCGGGCTATCGATACCGGTTTTATTGTATTTAACGACTGGACCTACCCCAATTTTATTAAATTACTCACCAGACTTGGCGTGGAATACCAGCCTACCGAAATGAGCTTTTCGGTTCGTCATGAAGGCACTAACATTGAATACAACGGACATAACCTGAACACCCTGTTTGCCCAACGGCGCAATCTTTTCCGGCCCCGGTTCTGGAAAATCGTAAAAGATATCGTACGCTTTAATAATCTGTGCAAAGAGACCATTGAGCAGGAGCAGGATACCAGTTCACAAACGCTGTCGTCATTTATCAGGGAACACGGGTTTAGCGAAGAATTTAGCGAACATTATATCTATCCGATGTGCGCAGCCATCTGGTCTGCCAGTCTGGAGCAGACCAAAGCCTTTCCACTGACCTTCTTTTTACAGTTTTTCAATAATCACGGGTTGCTCAATATTAATGATAGACCACAGTGGTACACCATCAAAGGCGGTTCAAGAGAATACGTAGCGCCACTGATAAAACCATTTGCTGACCGTATTCGACTGAGCACCCCGGTAAAACGGGTGGAACATAGCAACGGTGGCGTTACTGTTACTTCGATGGACGGCCAGACAGACCAGTATGATGAAGTGATTTTTGCCTGCCATAGCGATCAGGCACTGGCGATGCTTGCTGCACCCACCGACGACCAGCAACGCATACTCGGTGCCATAGGCTATGCCGAAAACGATGTCGTGCTGCACTACGACACCAGACAACTGCCGCAACGAAAGGCGGCGTGGGCGAGCTGGAACTATCGTTTAACCGGCGACCCGCAGGAGCAACAACGCCCTGCAGCGGTCACCTATGATATGAATATACTGCAACGGTTAGATGCCGAGGAAACCTTTTGTGTGAGCCTCAATACCCAGGGGATACAAGCCAGCAAAGTACTGGGCACCTACCGCTATGCGCATCCGCAGTTCAGCCCGACAATGGTAAGCGCCCAACAGCAACGGGAGACCATTTGCGGGGTGGATGGGGTGCACTTCTGTGGCGCTTACTGGTATAACGGTTTTCACGAAGACGGCGTGCGCTCTGCACTGGACGTTTGCGAACGGTTTGGAGCCAGTCTGTAATGGAAAGCGCGATCTGCACCGGTGTAGTGAATCACGAGCGGTTTAAGCCCACTCAGCACGCCTTTGAATATGGCATAGCAATGATGTGGCTCAACCTTGATGAAGTCAATCACCTGGCGCACACCGTAAAGGGCTTTTCCAATACCGCAAGAGCCGCTTTCGAATTTCGCCGTAGCGACTACCTTGGTGACCCGACACTGCCTCTCAAACAGGCGGTGATAGCCAGAATGAATGAGCTCAATAAAGCAAAAGTTTCACTGACTGGCGATATTTTCCTGCTTGGTCAGGCAAGGCACTTCGGGCTGTACTTCAGTCCGGTTAACTTTTATTTTCTGCGCCACAAAGCCTCTGGCCAGTTTACCCATATGCTGGCGGAGGTCAGCAATACGCCCTGGAATGAAAGACATCATTATCTGGTTGATTTAAACAAACAGGAAAATACTCCTAAAGCTTTTCACGTATCGCCGTTTAACCCGGTTGATATGGTCTACAAGTGGCATATCCAGCAACCGTCTGAAGCCCTCTCCGTGGGCCTGAGTTGTTATAAGGAAAACAAACACTTCACCGCAATAATGCATTTAAAGCAAAAACCATTAAACTCAAATACCGTTAGAAACGTAATCAAGTCAATACCGAATATGACACTAAGAACTGTCATCGGAATTTACTGGCAGGCGGTTAAATTATGGATAAAACGTACGCCGGTATATTCACATCCGATAAATAGTCAGGAATAACTCATGGCAAATAGTGAAACTGCGCTCGCTGCGCCCCTTACGTTTTCTTATGTTGAGCGATACAGTCGCCAAATTTTTATTAGTCTGATGCAATCTCTGCCTGAGGGGCATCTGGTGATTAAGGAAAATGGCAAACTGGTTGCTCAGTGTGGTAATCCGGCAAGCGATCTGCACGCCGAAGTCGATATGCATTGTCCAACCGTGTACAAAAAGCTATTGCTCGGCGGTAGTGTAGCCTCTGGTGAAACGTACACCGAAGGATTATGGACCAGCCCGGAGCTGACCAATGTTATTCGTATTTTCGCCCGTAATCTGCCCACACTCGACCGCTGGGAGTCCCGGTTTAAATGGCTCAGTTTCCCGTTTGATAAATTGCAACACCTCATGCGCCGTAATACTCACGATCAGGCCAAGAAAAATATTGCGGCCCACTACGATTTAGGCAATACCCTTTACACCCACTTTCTTGATGAAAGCATGATGTATTCGTCGGCGATTTATCCGGACGTTAATGCGTCTCTTGCTGACGCCCAGTTTCACAAACTACACACCATCTGCAAAAAGTTACGTCTTACCGCCGATGACCACCTGATTGAAATTGGTACTGGCTGGGGAGGCCTCGCGGTCCATGCTGCTAAGCATTTCGGCTGTAAGGTAACCACGACTACCATTTCCGAGGAGCAATTTGCCTACGCCAATGAGTGGGTAAAACGAGAAGGCCTCGAAGACCAGATTACGCTGCTCAAAAAAGACTACCGGTTGCTGGAAGGCACATACACTAAACTGGTTTCTATCGAAATGATCGAAGCGGTAGGCAAGCCTTATCTCAACCAGTTTTTCAACAAGTGCGCAAGCCTGCTAATCCCAGATGGTCTAATGCTGTTGCAGTCGATTACTATCGATGATCGTCGCTACGACAGTTACCATAAAGGCGTGGATTTTATCCAGAAACACATCTTCCCCGGTGGTTTCCTGCCCTCTCAACTGGTATTAAATCAGCACATTAAGCAAGCAAGCGATCTTTCCATACGCGACATGCAGGATATTGGTCTCGACTATGCGCGTACTCTCAGAGATTGGTTTAACGCCTTTGTGGCAGCAAAAGAAAAGCTGGCTGTGCACGGCTATGACGAGCGCTTTGCCAGAATGTGGGAATACTACCTTAAATATTGCGAGGGTGGCTTCCTGGAGCGTTCAATCAGCACCGTGCAATTAGTGCTTAGCAAGCCGCGTTACGTGGATGAGCTTACCCGCTAATCGGGTAAGCTTACATTGATGACCTGTTTACTGGCCTTGCTCTAGTACTGAAATAGGTTTCGAGCGAATCGGCTCACCCTGATTAATGTTAATCTCTACCCTGCGGTTGCTGGCCAGTTCTTCCGGCGTTTGCGGATCCTCAATCAGGGGCTCGTTAGACGCCTTACCTACCACTGACATTCGCGCTTCATCAAACCCCGGAGCCGAGCGCAGCGCTTCGGCAACGGCAACCGCACGTTGCGCAGATAAGTCCCAATTAGAGCTGTACAGCTCATTGGAAATCTGTTGCTTATCGCTATGTCCTGACACTTCTATCTGACCCGGCATATCTGCCAGGATCTCACCAATCTGGCGAATAACCGGGCGAAATTGCGGTTGTAAAAATGCCGAACCGGCAGAGAACGAGCCATTCTCACGGATGCGTATGGTGATCTGCTGGCCCAGGGATTCCATTTCAATCGAGCCATCAAGAATTTGTTTTTGTAGTTGCTGGGCAACTTTTTTCATCATCTCAGCCACCTGCTCCTGATTAGCTGCCTGTTGCGTGGAGGCCGACTGATCGGTTGAGGTTTGTTGAGATTGCCCGCCGCGCTGAGTACCACGCTGCTTCTGACGGCCCCCGGCTGAGTCTTCGTCGCCGGCCTGAAACTCCAGCATCTGCTGGGTCATGTCAATGGTTTGCTGCTGAATGGTGTCAATCGGTGTCGGGTCCGGACGGCCCGGGCGAAACTCCATAGCAATGACACTGGTGCCTTTTGGAATATCTTTCACTTCAATTTTGTTTTGCACACCAAAAGCAAATTTCATGGAGCCGGCTATCTGCTTAAATTTAAGCACGTCCATTTCGGAAAATGCAAGCAGCAGAACAAAGAAGCACATCAGCAGCGACATCAGGTCCGCAAAGGTCCCCATCCACGCAGGGAGACCTTCGGGGGGGCATTTGGGGCACTCTTCTTCCTGCGCCATAATCTTTACTCTTCTTCCGCCGCACCACGTTTACTGGCGGCGAGATAGTTTTTCAGGATCCCTTCAATGACCCGCGGGTTCTGACCATCGGCGATGCCGACAATCCCGTCGAGAATCAATGACTGGTTGAGTTTCTCTTCATTCAGGCGGTTGCTGAGCTTAGCGGCGATTGGCAGACAGATAACGTTAGCCAGAAAGGCTCCGTACAATGTGGTTAACAAGGCCACCGCCATAGCAGGGCCGATGGCTTTGGGGTCATCCATGTTTGACAGCATGGCTACCAGACCAATGAGCGTACCAATCATACCCATGGCCGGCGCGACATCACCAAGGCCTTTAAAGATAGAAACGCCAAACTCGTGGCGTTCGGTGGTCATGGAAATGTCTTTTGCCAGGGTTTCGCGCACCACGTCGATATCGTGACCATCCACCAGCATATCCACCCCTTTTTGCATAAAAGGGTTAGCAATTTCAGCTTCTTCGAGGGCCAGGAAACCGCCTTTGCGGGCGGCATCTGCCATCTCAACCACTTTCTCGATGAGGTCTTCCGGCGTGTCGATTTTAAACATAAACGCCTTGCCGGCGATTTTACCTGCACCAAAAAACTGGCCAAGCGTGAACTGCGACATAACAACGAAAAGACTACCGCAAAATACGATCAGTACCGAGGGAACGTCGACAAACATGCTGAGATCCCCACCGAGGATCATGGCCATTACAATAAAGCCAATGCCGCCTAACATTCCAACCAGGGTTGCTAAATCCACTTGTTTCCCTCACTTCATCACTTATTCAGGGCGAAACTGAACACTTGGTGTTAAATATAGCTGCGAATTTTTCACAATGCAGTGCTGAGTCTGACAAAGTCATTCACACCAGCAAAGTTGTTATAGCATTGAGCCGACTAAGTATACTTACCGTCACCTGACATCCTAGCACTCAATACACTGTAGTCATTCTATCGGCAGTTATTTTTTTTTCTACACTGATATCGTTATAGATTTTATAACCGGTTATCACAAAAGCACTGCCCGGCACTGCCCGGCACTGCCAGACAGCGCAAAACCTCGCAGACAGCGGCTAAACTATTTGACCCCCACGCAGGCCTCGGTTAATGTGCCATCACTACGCAAAATAAGACCAGAAGAGGGATCCGTGAGCGATAAAGCCACTGCAGCCAGTCCGTCATTTGAACAAACCATCAGCGAACTGGAAACTATCGTCAATGAAATGGAACAGGGCGATTTGCCACTCCATGAGGCACTGAAAAAATTTGAACGCGGTATCGAGTTGTCCCGCCTGAGCCAGAAGGCCCTGGTAGAAGCTGAGCAAAAAGTCAGAATTCTCACCGAACAAAACGGCGAAGCCGCATTACAGGACTTCGCGGCAGACAACGAGGACTAACATGCAACTTGCTTCATTGCATCAGCACATCAAGCAACGCCTTGATGCCAGCCTGCAAGACCTCATCAACGATCTGCCCGATGCCGCACCGCGCCTGAAAGAATCCATGCTTTACGCCCTAACCAACGGTGGCAAACGGATGCGTCCGTTACTGGTTCACCTGGTAGGTAATATGCTCGACATTCCGGATAACGACCAGCGGGCTATCAGTATGGCCATCGAGTGTATTCATGCCTACTCCCTGGTTCACGACGACTTGCCGGCAATGGATGATGACGACCTGCGCCGGGGCAATCCAACCTGCCATATTGCGTTTGACGAAGCCACCGCAATTCTCGCCGGTGATGCTCTGCAAACCCAGGCTTTCAGTATTGTTGCCGAACACCCTATGAGCGCCTTTGCCAACCATCGCCGCGCACAACTGGTTGCAGTACTGGCTCGCGCTGCCGGTTATTCAGGTATGTGCGGCGGCCAGGCGATTGATTTAGCCGCCACGGGTAAACAAATCACACTGGCCGAACTACAACATTTGCATCAGCTAAAAACAGGCGCGTTACTAACCGCCTGCGTTGAAATGGTATGCCTGATAACCGATCAGCTCGATAGTAACCATCAACAATTGCTGTGCCGTTTCGCTAACCGTATCGGCCTGGCATTTCAGGTTCAGGATGACATTCTGGACGTCACGGCCAGTACCGAAACGCTCGGAAAACCGAAAGGTTCAGATGAAGCCCGGGGCAAAAATACCTTTCCTTCTTTGCTGGGATTAGACGGTGCGCGTCAGGAGTTGGCAAAATTACATCAAGAGGCGCTTCAAGCCTTGGACGGTTTGCCCTACAATACCGAATACTTAGTTGCATTTACCGATTTAATGGTGAGTCGCAGCCACTAACGGCCGCGACATACCCGCATAACGTATCAGAATAATAAATAATGACTCTAGATTTAGCGCACTATCCTACTCTTGCTCTGGCCCGTTCTCCCGAAGCTTTACGCAAGCTTCCCCAGGACAAACTGCGGACCCTGGCTGATGAACTTCGCCAGTACCTGCTTACCTGTGTCAGTCAGAGCAGTGGTCATTTTGCCTCTGGTCTTGGCACCGTTGAACTCACCGTGGCGCTGCATTACATTTATAACACGCCCTTCGACAGGCTGATCTGGGATGTGGGTCATCAGGCTTACCCGCATAAAATTCTTACCGGCCGTGCCGAACAAATGTCGACCATCCGGAAAAAAGACGGATTACACCCTTTCCCATGGCCACCGGAAAGCGAGTTCGACACCTTCGCGGTGGGTCATTCGTCCACCTCAATCAGTGCCGCACTGGGCATGGCCATTGCTGCCGATAAAGAACAGCTGGGCCGCAAGGTGGTCGCCGTTATCGGTGACGGTGCAATGACTGCCGGGATGGCTTTTGAGGCTATGAACCACGCCGGCGATATCAGCAAAGATTTAGTGGTGGTGCTGAACGATAATGAAATGTCGATTTCAGAGAACGTCGGCGCATTAAACAGCCACCTGGCCCGCCTGTTAACCGGCAACCTGTTTAACAGTATTCGCGACGGGGGCAAGAAACTACTGAGTAATGTGCCCCCCATCAAAGAATTTGCCAGCCGCGCTGAAGAGCATATTAAAGGCATGGTAGTACCGGGCACCATTTTTGAAGAGCTGGGCTTTAATTACATTGGTCCCATTGATGGCCATGACATCAACGGTGTGGTCGACACCTTGCGTAATATGCGTAAATTTAAGGGCCCGCAACTACTGCATGTGGTTACTCGCAAAGGTAAAGGTTACCCCGAAGCTGAAAAAGACCCGATTAAATTCCATGCCGTGCCAAAATTTAATCCGGCCGACCAGACCCTGCCAAAAGCCAAAGCTTCCAAGCCCACTTTTTCGGCTATCTTTGGTAACTGGTTGTGCGATATGGCTAAACAGGATCCCAAGCTGATGGCGATTACGCCGGCGATGCGTGAAGGTTCAGGCATGGTTGCCTTTTCCCAGCAGTTTCCCGAGCAATATTTCGACGTCGCCATCGCCGAGCAACATGCCGTCACTTTAGGCGCAGGTATGGCCAAAGATGGCCTGAACCCGGTTGTTGCCATCTATTCAACGTTTTTACAACGCGCTTACGACCAACTGATTCACGACGTGGCATTACAGAATCTACCGGTGTTATTCGCTATCGACCGTGCGGGGATTGTTGGCGCGGACGGCCCAACTCACCAGGGTGCTTTCGATATTGCTTTCCTGCGCTGTATTCCAAATATGATTGTGATGACCCCGTCGGATGAAAACGAGTGTCGGCAGATGCTTTATACCGGTCATATGGCCAACGCCCCGGCAGCGGTGAGATACCCGCGCGGAGCCGGCAAAGGCATAACCCCGGAAGAATCCATGACAGCCCTGCCACTGGGTAAAAGCCGGACACTGCGAACCGGTAAAAAGATCGCACTGTTAAACTTTGGTACGTTACTGCCCTTTGCCGAAGCAGCAGCCGAGGAACTGGACGCCACGCTGGTAGACATGCGTTTTGTGAAACCTTTGGATACCGACGTGCTCAACACCCTGAAAGCCGATCACGAATGCTTCGTGACACTGGAAGACGGCTGCATCATGGGTGGTGCAGGTAGCGCTGTAAGCGAGTATGTGATGCAAAACCGGTTAAAAACCGATGTGCTGACCCTTGGTCTGCCTGACAGCTTTATTCTGCAGGGCACCCAGGAAGAAATGTACGCTGAACTTGGCCTTGATAGCGCCGGTATCATAGCCCGGGTAAACGACTATCTGGCCTGATTATCCTGGCCAATTTAACCTAACCGGCACCGTGCCTGCGGTGCCGAGACACCATATAGCTCCCCCCTTGCCCACTTTATAAGACAAAACCATCGTAATTACCTGCCTACGATAAGCCTGGACGCATTGAACTTAAAAAACAAACACGGCATGCAGGGAAATAAAAAGTGGCCGCGAAAATAGAAGCGTTACAAGCCGGTGAGCAGCAACACCGCATGGAGGCTGACACAGGCCATAACACCGGCCACTACGTCATCCAGCATAATGCCGAGACCACCGGCCAGGTACTTATCGATGGGTTTGATTGGCCACGGCTTCAAGATATCGAAGAAGCGGAACAACACAAAGCCCAACAGCACCGTAAGTGGCGATAGAGGTATCCATAGGAAGGTGAGTAAGATACCGGCCACCTCGTCCCAGACAATGGAACCGTGGTCGTGAACCTGCATATCATCAGCGGTTTTACCGCACAGATAAATTCCTACAACACTGGCTATCACCGCGGCAATCAGCAGTGCGTAGGGTGAAAGCCAGATAAACGGAATGAGCAATGGCAAAGCCGCCAGCGAGCCAAACGTACCAGGCATCAGGGGGATTAAACCACTGCCAAAACCCAGAGCCAGAAAGTGCACCGGATTTTTCATTGAGACCCGCTTGCGGAGCGTTTTATCCATTAAAACTCGTGCTCGTAGCCAGTGCTTTCATCGAGCACGTATTTTTCATCGTACAATCTGAGGTCAAGCTGACCAGCATAACCATTAACCTGACCAATACAGGTTGCTTTCACATTAGCGTTAGTCAGTGAAGTTTCAAGGTTACCACGCTGCTCTTCGTTCACGGTAAAGACCAACTCGTAATCATCGCCGGCTGCCAGCGCGTACCGATAGGCCTGCTGGGCTCCCACGGTTTCAAACAACGCCGATGACACGGGCAGTCTGTCAACGTGAACCGTAGCACCGCAGCCAGACATCTTAAGAATATGGCCTAAATCAGACACCAGACCGTCAGACACGTCGATACAGGCATTTGCTGTACGACGCAGGGATGTGCCTGCCATCACTCTGGGAGTAGGATAATAATGACGATTAATCAGGTAATCACGGTGCTCACCAACCGCTTCGATTTCCCCTTTTAGGATATCCAGACCAGCCCCCGCATCGCCGAGGTTGCCGGTCACGTAAATCCAGTCGCCGGGCTTGGCATTGCTGCGGCGTAGTTCAGTGTCTGGTGGCACAAATCCCTGGGCGGTAATGGTTAATGCCAGTGGTCCGGTGACCGTATCGCCGCCAATCAGTTGCACTGAATAATACTCGGTTAGCTCGTACAAACCGCTAACGAATTCATCTATCCAGTTTTCATCATATGACGGTAACGACAGCGACAAACTAATCCACGCTGGCTCTGCTCCGGAGGATGCCAGGTCACTCAGGTTAACCGCTACCGCCTTATAAGCAACGGAGCGCGCGGGCGCATCAGAGAGAAAATGGACACCGCTGATCAGCGTGTCAGTGGTGACTGCAAGGTGTTGGTTATCGGGTACTTTGGTCACAGCACAGTCATCGCCAATCCCGAGGATCACGTCTTTTCTAACGTGACCACGTTGGGCAAAGTACTGTTTTATCAGATCAAACTCTTTCACAGTAATCCGGAAAGTTAAGAAATTTAAAAGAAGGGCATCCTGCCCTGGTTTCAACGGTAGCTGGCCTAGCCGCGTTCATGAGGACGCAGGGTTTTCACCGCTTTGTCCAGCGCACCATTCACAAACTTGTGGCTGTCTTCGGCGCCAAAAGATTTGGCCAGTTCGATGGCCTCGTTGATAATTACTTTGTATGGGACATCGATTTGTTCGGTTAGTTCATAAGTGGCTAACCGTAAAATCGCTTTTTCGATAGGATCCAGTTCTTCGGGCAAACGACCAAGATAGGGCTTAATGGTGCTGTCTAACTGAGACGCACTGCGCACTACCCCACGCAGCAAGGACTGAAAATAGTTCATATCCACTTTTTTCATGTCATTGCTGGTCGCCAGAGCGAGTTCAATCTGGTCGATCTGGTTTTGGGTCATTTGCCAGGAGTAAACGCCTTGCAGCGCAATTTCACGGGCCCGACGGCGAGGAGAAACTTTCACGTTAGTTTCCTTATGCCAGATCGTCTAGGTTAGACATAACATTGACCATTTCAAGCGCGCCCAAGGCAGCTTCAGAGCCTTTGTTACCGGCTTTGGTACCAGAACGCTCAATGGCTTGTTCGATAGAGTCTGTAGTGATCACACCAAACGACACGGGTAAACCGTATTCCAGTGACACCTGGGCCAGACCCTTGTTGCACTCACCGGCAACAAAATCAAAGTGCGGTGTACCGCCACGGATCACTGCGCCTAAGGCAATGATAGCGTCGAACTTTTTCGATTCAGCTAATTTTTTCGCCGCGACCGGCAGCTCATAAGCGCCAGGTACGCGAACCAGTGTGACATCTTCATCACTGACTTCACCATGACGCTCCAGCGTGTCCAGTGCGCCTTCTAACAAACTTTCTACTACAAAGCTGTTAAAACGTGAAACAACAATGGCAAATTTCTTACCTGTTGCGCGAATATTACCTTCGATAACCTGCATAGCCCAAATCCCGTATGAATCCCGTGTCAAAAACGGCGCGAAGTATACCACAACAGCGCCAAAACCCAATCGTTAGTCGTGAATATACTCAACAACTTCCAGGCCAAATCCGGAAAGCGCGTGATATTTAATGGGTTTACTTAATAAACGCATTTTTTGCACGCCCATGGCGGCCAGAATCTGACTTCCCACGCCTACTGTGCGCGATGAACCCTGCCAGTTTTTACCGACCGGCTGCTCACCACGATCTTCCGCGGCGAAGCGTTGTAACTGCGACTCAAGGTCTTCTTCTTTACCCAGCAAAACCAGCACACCACCTTCCTCCGCAATTTGCTCCATGGCATCAGGTAACGTCATCGAGCGGGAAATCCCACGGGTGGAGCCCAGCAGATCGCTCAGGGTATTATGTAGATGAACCCGCACCAGGGTTGGCTCCTCAGCCTGAATATCACCTTTCTTCAGGGCAAAGTGCAGCTGGTTATCGATAACATCCTTAAATGTATGCAGTTCAAACTCACCGTATTGAGTGGGTAACTGACAACTGGATACCTTCTTAATTGTGGTTTCGTTAAGGTTGCGGTACTCAATTAAATCGGCAATGGTACCGATTTTAATATCATGCTCGGCGGCGAACGCCTCAAGCTGCGGGCGGCGAGCCATGCTGCCATCGTCGTTTAGTACCTCTACAATCACCGCTGCCGGTTCACAACCCGCCAGTCTGGCCAGATCCACACCGGCTTCGGTGTGTCCTGCGCGGTTTAATACGCCGCCTTCTTTAGCAATCAACGGAAAGATATGCCCCGGTTGCACTATGTCTTTGGCCTGAGCGTCTTTGGCTACTGCAGCCAGAATCGTTGTAGCCCGATCAGCTGCAGAAATGCCGGTAGTAACGCCTTCCGCAGCCTCAATAGAAACCGTAAAGTTTGTTGAAAACTGGGCTTTGTTAAGGTCGACCATCAACGGCAGGTTTAAACGCTGACAGCGTTCTGCAGTCATAGGTAAACACACCAGTCCACGGGCATGTTTTACCATAAAGTTAATGGCTTCGGGGGTGACATGCTCGGCAGCCATGATGATATCGCCTTCGTTTTCGCGATCTTCGTCATCCATCAGGATGACCATCTTGCCTTGCTTGATGTCTTCGATTATTTCAGCGGTGCTATTAAGTGCCATAAATATTAAGTCTTGTAGGGTTATTTTTTTAGATAGCCGTGTTCGGCGAGAAATTCCAGACTGATGTCATTTTTTTTGCTGGCGGCTTTGTCGCCCAGCATCAGTCGCTCCAGATAGCGGGCGATAACGTCCACTTCCAAATTCACTCTGGTACCGGTTTTATAAGTGCCCAGCACCGTCTCCTGCAGCGTATGGGGAATGATCCATAGCATAAACTCGCTGCCGTTCACTTTGTTTACGGTAAGGCTTACGCCATCAACCGTGATACTGCCCTTATGGGCAATATATTTGGCCAGATCGTCCGGCGCGTCGATCCAGATTTCCACGTAATCGCTGTGTTGAATTATGCGGGACACCTCACCCACACCGTCAACGTGGCCGGAGACAATATGCCCGCCGAAGCGCGAGCTTACCTGCATGGCTTTTTCCAGATTCACCTGGGTGCCCGGTTTATACTGGGCAAAGCCGGTCAGACGGATAGTCTCGGCAGAAACGTCCGCACTGTAATGATGCGGGCTGTAATCAACAACGGTAAGACAAACGCCATTGGTAGCAATGCTGTCTCCCAATGCCACATCGGACATATCCAGCTTGCCTACGCCAACTTTAAGACGAATGGATTCTCCCTGGTCGACCATGGATTCGATGGTTCCGAGCGCTTCAATAATTCCAGTGAACATAATGTCTTCTCGTGTGCTTTATTATGACTTGTCGACGGCTAATTGATAGGTCAACCGGATGTCTTCTGCTATATGTCTGATGTCGGTTAATTTCAAGTCCGGCGCCTCACTTACCCGGGCATAATCCGGTAGAGTGAGCATCGATACGCCTTTGTCGCCAAGCAGCTTCGGCGCCTGATAAACAATCAGCTCATCCACCAGACCATTGGCCATAAAGGCCCCGGCCAGGCCAGAGCCAGATTCCACCAGCACTTCGTTAATGCCGCGCTCAGCCAGTTCAGCGAGCAGAAGATGTAAATCAATTTTTCCTGCTGCGGATAACGGTAACTGACATTGCTCAACGTCCTGACTAAAGCCCGCCCGAAAATGCTGGTTCACCAGCAGCACCGGGTGTCCATCGTTAAACATCAGCCAGTTTGGCGTAAGCCTTTCCTGCGAATCAATCACCACCCGCAGCGGTTGACGTACCGCGGAAACCGGATAATTGTTGAGTTCGGCCTGCTCCGGCCGCACCAGCATACTCGGATTATCGGCAATCACCGTACCACTGCCGGTAATAATCGCGCAGCTTTGCGCCCGCAGTCGCTGTACATCTCGTCGCGACGCCGGCCCGGTGATCCACTTGCTCGCGCCGTTAGCCAGCGCTATTTTACCATCCAGGCTGACACCTAATTTAACTCTTACCCAGGGCAAGCCCTGTTGCATCCGCTTAATAAAACCCGGATTGAGTGCCCTGGCCTGCTCAGTACAAACATCCTGGGTCACTTCAATACCGGCAGCTTTAATTCGCTCAATGCCACTGCCGCTTACCTGCGGGTTAGGATCGGTCATCCCCACTACCACCCTTGCCACCCCGGCTTTTATCAGCGCATCAGCACACGGCGGTGTTCGACCAGTATGACTACAGGGTTCAAGGGTGACATAGGCAGTAGCGTCACGGGCATTGTCACCTGCGGCAACCAGCGCATGCACTTCGGCATGAGGCGTACCGGCCTGAATGTGATAACCCTGGCCAATACAGATTTCATCTTTAACGATAACGCAGCCAACACGAGGATTGGGAGAGGTGGTATAGCGCCCTTTCGCTGCCAGTTGAATGGCTTTTGCCATCCAGTATTCATCGATGGCAGGGCTGGGATTGAGGCGTTGCATGGGATTTAATCCCCCAGTCTGGCTATCTCTTCACCAAACTCTTTAATATCTTCAAAAGAACGATACACCGAGGCAAAACGAACGTAAGCCACTTTGTCCAGCTCCTTTAAGGCATCCATAATGAGATTGCCCAATAATTCGCTTTCGACTTCCCGCTCGCCGGTTGCCCGCAATGTTGATTTGAGTTGCAGCACACACTGCTCGATTTTTTCAGTGCTTACCGGGCGCTTTTCCAGTGCCCGTTGTAAACCTGCGCGCAGTTTGTCTTCGTTGAAAGGCTCCCGGGTACCGTCGCGTTTAATTACTCGCGGCATAACCAGCTCGGCGCTTTCAAAGGTGGTAAAGCGTTCATGGCATTCAGCGCATTCCCGGCGCCGGCGCACCTGATGTCCTTCAGCGACTAACCTGGAATCAATAACCTTGGTTTCTTCGGCAGAACAAAAGGGACAATGCATAAACGCTCCTGCTTAGTAACCGGCTCAGCCAGTAACTACTGAGCCGTTATTTCCTGGATTAGGCGTATACCGGGAAGCGTGAGCACAGCTCAACCACTTCTTGCTGAACGCGTTCAACCACGCTCTCGTCGCCCATATTATCCAGAACGTCACAAATCCAGCTGGCTACCTGTTTGGCTTCGTTTTCGCCAAAACCACGACGGGTAATCGCTGGTGTACCGATACGCAGACCACTGGTCACAAACGGTGAACGTGGATCATTCGGTACAGAGTTCTTATTAACGGTAATGTTAGCACGGCCAAGGGCTGCATCGGCATCTTTACCGGTAATATCTTTATCAATCAGGTCTAACAGGAACAGGTGGTTGTCGGTACCGTTAGAAACGATCTTATAACCGCGCTCCTGCATCACGCTTACCATCGCTTTAGCATTGGTAACAACCTGCTGTTGATAAGCTTTAAAGTCTGGTTGCAGCGCTTCTTTAAACGCAACAGCTTTTGCAGCAATAACGTGGCACAGCGGGCCGCCCTGGTTACCCGGGAATACTGAGCTGTTAAGCTTTTTATAAATGGTTTCATCACCACAGGCAGACAGGATCAGACCACCGCGCGGACCCGCCAAGGTTTTATGCGTTGTGGTAGTAACTACGTGTGCATGTGGCAGTGGGTTAGGATATACCCCTGCAGCAACCAGACCAGCCACGTGAGCCATGTCCACCAGCAGGAAGGCACCTACTTTATCGGCAATGGCGCGGAAACGTTGCCAGTCAACAATGCCAGAGTAAGCAGAAAAACCGCCAATGATCATTTTTGGCTTATGCTCTTCAGCCAGCGCTTCAACCTGGTCGTAGTCAATTTCGCCGGTTTCTTCGTTTAAACCGTACTGCACTGCATTGTAGGTTTTACCAGAGAAGTTAACGCTGGCGCCGTGGGTCAGGTGACCGCCTTCAGACAGGCTCATTCCCAGTACGGTATCACCGGCGTTAAGCAACGCCATAAATACGGCAGAGTTTGCCTGCGAGCCAGAGTGTGGCTGAACGTTAGCGTATTCAGCACCAAACAGTTGCTTGGCACGCTCAATGGCTAGGTCTTCAACGATATCTACGTGCTCACAGCCACCGTAGTAACGCTTACCAGGATAACCTTCAGCGTATTTATTGGTTAACTGCGACCCCTGGGCCTCCATAACTCGAGGGCTGCAATAGTTTTCAGAGGCAATTAGCTCAATGTGGTGTTCCTGGCGTTGATTCTCTTTATCAATCGCTGCGGCTAATTCCGGATCAAAATCGGCAATGTTCATTTGGCGCGGTAACATGAAGGCTCCTTACTGCGTTTTGGGGTCGCGTAAAATCAGAGTGGCATATTCTAGTCATTTTACGTGCTATGTATACTGCTTTGTGGCTGATTTATGACAAATCCGAACAGTAAAAGCACAAAGTGGCTGTCAACGGCGGGTTACACTATGCGGGCGCGGCTTGCTCAGACGCCCTGGCCCGCCATGCAAAGAAAGTATGACAGGCCATTTTATCGCAAGCGTCAGCCGTTCTTTTCCAGCTGTTTTACACGGTCAAAAAGTTGTTCTAACTGGCGGTTACGCACTGCATTTTTGCGCCATTCGCGATTGGTCATTGCCGGTTGACCAGATGAATAGACACCCGGCTCTTTAATGTCGCTGATAACCATGGTGTAACCAGTGATTTGCACCTTGTCGCAGATAGTCAGGTGACCACCTATGCCGCAACCACCCGCAATAATGACATATTTACCAATGGTCGCACTGCCGGCAATGCCGGTCGCACCACAAATACAGCTGTGATCGCCAATAATACAGTTATGGCCGATTTGTACCTGATTATCGATGATTACATTCTTACCGATAATAGTATCGTCCAGAGCTCCCCGGTCGATAGTACTTGAAGCGCCAATCTGGCTGTCATCGCCAATGACGACCGAGCCCGTTTGCGGAATAGGTAACCAGGTCCCGGCATCGTTGGCATAGCCAAAGCCGTCGGCGCCAATCACTGTCTGGCTATGAATACGGACCCGCTGACCGATACGAGCACCGTGGTACACGGTAACATTAGGATGAATGACCGAACCGTTGCCAATGTGCGAGCCACGGCTAATCACCGTGTGGGCGCCAATCACCACATTATCGCCCAGCACTACGTCATCTTCGATAACACAATAAGGACCAAGGGCTACGTTGTCGCCCAGTTTGGCCGAGTCGGCCACAACGGCTGTTTTATGCTGGCCTACCGCCACACCAGGTGTGGTGTCAAAGATTTGCGCAATGCGCGCAAAGGCAGCATGGGGATTGTTATGCAATAACCCGGGCAGCGGACAGTTTTCCGCTTCGTTGGGATGCAAAATAACGGCACCAGCCTCAGTCGACTGCAGTTGAGAACGATACTTACCGTTAGTTAAAAATGAAATTTGGGAAGATGTTGCACTGCTCAGAGTGCTGACGCCACAGAGCATAACTGAGCCGTCGCCATGGACATCGCCACCAACCTGCTCAGCAAGTTGAGCCAAAGACAGCGTTTGAGGTTGTGCTGGCATGAAAAATCCTTAGTTAATTCTAGGCATACCCGACAGACGATGAATTGCGACAATCAAGCCTGCCGGACATTAAACCTGTTTTCGATTGAGGTAGTTTACAAAAAAAAACACCGGTTGGCTCACACATGATTTAAAAAATACCACTTTGTACTAACCTATAAGCCGCAGACGCCTACCAAGTGGCTGCGTCTTTGATTACAATAGCGACTTTCTAAAAAGCCAGGACCAAGCATGTCACAATACGTATATACCATGCACCGGGTGGGCAAGATTGTGCCACCCAATCGTCAGATTCTAAAAGACATTTCACTGAGTTTTTTCCCCGGCGCAAAAATTGGCGTACTGGGCTTAAACGGCGCCGGTAAATCCACGCTGCTGCGCATTATGGCCGGTGTTGATACCGAGATTGAAGGTGAAGCCCGTGCCCAGCCCGGCATCAATATTGGTTACCTGCCCCAGGAACCCCAACTGGACGAAACCAAAGATGTGCGCGGCAATATCGAAGAAGCCGTGGCAGATGTTGCTCATGCGCTGAAACGCCTCGACGAGGTTTATGCCGCTTATGCCGACCCGGACGCCGACTTTGATGCCCTCGCTAAAGAACAGGGCGAGCTGGAAGCCATTATTCAGACCAAAGACGGCCATAATCTTGAAAACGCGCTGGAACGCGCCGCCGATGCACTGCGTCTGCCGCCGTGGGATGCCGACGTCAGCAAGCTATCTGGTGGTGAGCGCCGCCGCGTAGCACTGTGTCGCCTGCTGCTGGAAAAGCCCGACATGCTGCTGCTCGATGAACCGACTAACCACCTGGATGCCGAATCCGTGGCCTGGTTAGAACGCTTCCTGCATGACTATGAAGGCACTGTAGTGGCCATTACCCACGATCGCTATTTCCTTGACAATGTAGCAGGCTGGATCCTGGAACTCGACCGTGGACACGGTATTCCATGGGAAGGTAACTACTCCAGCTGGCTGGAGCAAAAAGAAGCCCGCCTTGAGCAGGAAGAGCGCACTGAAAACGCGCGTCAGAAGTCTATCAAACAAGAACTTGAGTGGGTACGCACTAACCCCAAAGGCCGTCAGGCAAAAAGCAAGGCGCGTATGTCACGGTTTGAAGAGCTATCGAGCGGTGATTACCAGAAACGTAACGAAACCAACGAGTTGTTCATTCCACCGGGTGAGCGCTTGGGTGACAAAGTTATCGAAGTTGAGCACCTGAAGAAGTCTTATGGTGATCGCGTACTTATCGACGACATGACGTTTACCGTACCTAAGGGTGCTATCGTTGGCATTATCGGCCCTAACGGCGCCGGTAAATCAACCCTGTTCAGAATGCTTACCGACAAGGAACAACCTGACTCGGGTTCAGTAACCATTGGTGATACAGTAAAAATTGCCAGTGTTGAGCAGTTCCGTGACCACATGGATGGTAACAACACTGTGTGGCAGGAGTTATCTGACGGCCAGGACATCGTGCGCATTGGCAATTTTGAACTGAACAGCCGCGCTTATTGCAGCCGCTTTAACTTCAAAGGCACCGACCAGCAAAAATTCATCAAGGATTTATCCGGTGGTGAACGTAACCGGGTGCACCTGGCTAAGCTGTTAAAAGCTGGCGGCAACGTACTGCTGCTCGATGAACCGACCAACGATCTGGACGTAGAAACCCTGCGTGCACTGGAAAACGCTCTGCTTGAGTTCCCGGGCTGCGCCATGGTTATCTCGCACGATCGTTGGTTCCTTGACCGTGTTGCTACGCATATTCTTGATTACCGGGACGAAGGCAAAATTAACTTCTATGAAGGTAACTACAACGACTATGAAAGCTGGTTAAAAGCTAACTTTGGGCAGGACGTGGTTGAACCACACCGACTGAAATACAAGCGAATCAGTAAGTAAATCAGTCAAACCTCCGGCTATGCACTACACTAAAACAAGGGTG
>TARA_B100000963_G_scaffold1809_3_pt1 | contig 37456 bp, 34 predicted proteins | sample TARA_B100000963 | Tara Oceans TARA_B100000963 (sample SAMEA2622097) | marine metagenome | biome: marine biome (ENVO:00000447); feature: surface water layer (ENVO:00002042); material: "saline water (ENVO:00002010), including plankton (ENVO:xxxxxxxx)" | depth 5 m | reverse complement strand
TACTAATAGCTCAATTGGCTTGATTTATGCACTGAAAAAAATTTTATCATTAATATTGATTGATTATTATCATAAACTTCCAAAATTAAATTCATGAAAAAAAAAATATTAATAACAGGTTGTGCTGGATTTATAGGAAGTCAATTCGCTCTCAGAAGTCTTAAAAAATACGATGTAATAGGAATAGATAATTTTGACAATTATTATTCAGTGTCATTTAAAAAAAAAAGAGTGTCTATTCTACAAAAGAAAAAAAATTTTAAATTTTATAAAGTAGATATTAGAGATTTTGCGAGATTAAATAATGTTATTAAAAAATATAAAATTAATTATGTTTTTCATTTCGCCGCACAGGCAGGAGTAAGATATTCAAAAATAAATCCAGAAAAATACACAACTACCAATATAATTGGCACTATAAATCTTTTAAATTCCTTAAAATCAAAAAAAGTTGACAAAATTTTTCTTTCTTCATCTAGTTCTGTCTATGGGGAAAATAAAAAATTTCCTTTAAATGAAAAAGAAAAGCTGTCTCCAATAAATCATTATGCGTTTACAAAACAAGTTAATGAGCTAACAGGAGAAATATTCTCAAAAAACTATAATCAAAGAATTTATATGTTAAGATTTTTTACCGTTTATGGAAAATGGGGAAGACCCGATATGTTTTTTTTTAAATTATTTAAATCTGTCTTTGAAAAAAAATATTTTAAGCTAAATAATAATGGTAATCATGATAGAGATTTTACACATATAGATGATGTCTGTGAAATTTTAATTAAACTAATGAATCAAAAAATTAATCGTAAATTTGGTGTATTTAATATATGTTCAAATAATCCAGTAAATATCAAAAAAATAATTAATTATTTAAAAAAAAAGGTAAATGTAAAATTAAAAATAAAGAATACTTCTAGAAACAAGCTAGATGTTAAGAAGACTCATGGATCAAATATAAAAGTTTTAAATTTAGTTGGTTCAAAAAAATTTAAAAGGTACGAAGAATCAATAAAAGATATATTTGACTGGTATAAATCTAATAAAATTTATAAATTCTAGTCTATAATTGATATGTATAAAAAAATTTCAAAAAAAATTAGATTTAATAAAAATTTTACTATTTCTGAAAAATCAAATGTCTTTATAGTAGCTGAAATATCTGGAAATCATTCTGGGAATATAAAAAATGTATTTAAATCAATTGATCAAATTAAAAAAGCAGGGGCAGACGCTATTAAAATTCAAAGTTATGAACCACAAACAATAACGGTAAATTCCAAAAAGAAGCATTTTTTTATTAAAGATAAATCTATTTGGAAAGGTCAGTATTTGTACAATCTTTATAAAACAAGTTACACTCCATTTTCATGGCATAAAAAGATTTTTTCTTATGCTAAATTAAAAGGTTTACTTTGTTTCTCAAGTCCATTTGACATTAGTTCTTTGAAGATTTTAGAAAATAATAATTGTCCAATATATAAAATTGCATCACCAGAAATCCAAGATCTTGAATTAATTGATGCCGTTGCAAAAACAAAAAAACCAATAATAATTAGTACAGGTATTGCAGATATAAAAGATATTAAATTAGCAATTAAACAATGTTTAATTAATAAAAATAATAAAATTATATTACTAAATTGTATATCTAGCTATCCTGCAAAGTTTAATGAGCTTAATCTTAAGCATATTTTAAAATTAAAAGAATTTTGTCCTATTGTTGGTTTTTCTGATCATTCTAATGGAAATTTAGCTGCAATCTCATCAGTATCACTAGGTGCAAAAGTTGTCGAAAAACATTTTATTTTAAATAAAAATATTAACTCTGCGGACAAAAAATTTTCAATTACAGGCAATGATTTTTTTAATTTTGTTAGAGAAATAAGACAAATAGAAACAATGTTAGGTAAAATTGAAGTTGATAAAAAAAAAATTTTAAAAAATAAACTTACAACTATCACAAGATCCTTGTTTTATAAAAAAGATTTATTCAAAGGAGATAGGTTGAAAAGAGAGTATTTAATATCTATAAGACCTGGCGCAGGAATTTCGCCACAAAATCTAAGTAAAATTCTTGGAAAAAAATTAAAAAAAAATGTTAAAAAGCATTCACCAGTTAAAAAAGAACACATTTAAATATTTAATTATTGGTTCAAATGGATTACTAGGATCTACAATTAAAAAAATATTACCTAAAAATGATACTTTTTCTATTGCTAGAAATAATTCAAATTATAATTTAGATCTAAAAAAATTAGATAAAATTGAAAAAATTTTTGAAAAGCTTTCTTTCAAATATGTAATTAATTGTGCGGCTATAACAAATCTAAATAAATGTGAAAAAAATAAAAAAAATGCCTGGACCATAAATACTCTTCTTCCTGAAAAACTTTCAAAAATTTCACAAAAAAAAAATTTTAGATATATTCATATTTCCACAGATCATATGTTTTCATCAAAAAAAATAAAATATTTTAAAGAAAACTCTAAATATAAAATGCTTAATTATTACTCTAAAACCAAAATAGCAGCAGAAAAAAAAATTATAAATAACAAAAAAAACTTAATAATTAGGACAAATTTTACAGGTTTTAAAAAAGAAAATTTAAAATCTACTTTTATAGGATGGGTGTTATTTAATATAAAAAAAAAAAATAAAATTTCTTTATTTAATGATATGTATACATCAACTATTGATGTAAAAACACTTTCGAAAGTTTTAATAAAATTGATTAAATCTAGTGCAAAAGGTGTTTATAATGTTGCTGCCAGAGGATGCCTAAATAAAAAAGATTTTGCATTGAATTTTTCAAAACTTATAAATAAAAAAATAATTTTTATTGAAAGAAGTCTTAAAGAAAATAAACAAAAAAGAGGTTTTTGCATGTGTTTAAATGTAAAGAAAGTTGAAAAAAAACTTGGTACTAAGATGATTTCGATTAATAAGGCTATAAATAATTTATCTAAAGAAAAAAATTTATGAACATATTGGGAATTAATTTTTTATCAGAGTCTACTGCATGTATAATTAAGAACGGAAAATTAATTTTTGCAATTAGTGAAGAAAGAATTAATAGAAAAAAAAATTGGTATGGAATTCCATATAAAAGTATTAATCTAGCAAAAAAGCTAGTTAACAATGAAATAGACAGTGTAGTAACTTGTGGTTACTCTGCAATTGATGGAAGTGCTCCAAATAGATTGGCTTTTGAAGAACAAATAATTAAAGTTAAAAATTCAAATCTAAGTAAAAAAATAAAATTAAAACAAATTAAATTTTTAAATGATAGAAGAAACCATGAAGATTTTGTAATAAGTAAAAGAACTATTAAAGTCCTTAATGAATTAAAAAAAAAATTTGGCAATTTAAAAATTTATGATCACCACACCTCGCATGCTGCGTCTGCGGCTTTTTTTTCTGAGTATAAAAGTTGTATTGTTTTAACAATTGATGGATGGGGCGATGATGCTTCTTCTAAGATTTTTGAATATAAAAATGGTAAACTTAAATTAATTTCAAAGTCTGAAACTTTTAATTCATTAGGTTATTTTTATGGTAGTATTACAAAACTATTTGGCTTTAAACCTCATCAACACGAAGGCAAAATTTTAGGTCTAGCTGCTTATGGCAATCCTAGAAAAGCATATAAGGATTTGTCTAAATTAATTGGTTACGATAAGAAAAATAAATGCTTTGTTGGTTATTATGAAAAAGGTATATACCAAGCAAAATTTTTAAATAAAAATTTAAATTATTTAAAAAAAAAATATTCAAGGGAAGATATATGTGCAGCTGCACAAAAGGTCTTAGAAAAAACTGTTATAGACTGTATTCAAAGTATTAGTAAAAAGAGATTTAATATTGCGCTAGCAGGTGGAGTGTTTGCCAATGTAAAGCTTAACCAAAAAATAATGCAATTAAAAAAAATTAAAAATCTCTTTATCTTCCCCAATATGGGTGATGGAGGGTTGTCAGTTGGAGCTGCGAGCCTTGAATATTTTAAAAAAACAAAAAAGAAACCTAAAAAAATCAATAACTATTATCTAGGGACCAGTTATTCTAATAAAGAAGTATTAAGAGAAATTAATCGTTTTAAACTTAAATATTATAAATTTAATAATTTACCTTTAGAAATTGCCAAAAGATTGAGCAAAGGAAAAATTATTGCGCATTTTAACGAAAGAATGGAGTTTGGTCCAAGAGCACTAGGAAACAGAAGTATTCTTTGTTCTGCAACAAAAAAAAAAATTAATAAGGAATTAAATAAAAAACTTAACAGAACAGAATTTATGCCATTCGCTCCGATTATAATGAAAGAATATTTAAAAGATTATTTTATTTTTGAAAAAGGTTCTAAAAATTTTGAGCACATGACCATGACATGTAAATGCAAAAAAATTATGTCTGAAAATTCACCAGCCGCAGTTCATGTTGATAATACTGCGAGACCACAATCTATTTCTAAAAATTCTAATCCAAGAATTTACAAAATATTAAAAGAATATTATAAATTAACAGGTATACCTGTTTTGATAAATACAAGCTTTAACTTACATGAAGAACCAATTGTCAATTCTCCTAATGATGCGATAAGAGCATTCACAACAGGCAAAATTGATAGTTTAGTTTTAAATGATTATATAATTGAAAAAAAGTAAAAAAAAAATTTTAATTAAACTAGCATATTCCAAATCCATTGGAACTGGTCATTTTTATAGATGTATTTATTTAGCAAAAAAATTAATCAAAAGAAAAGTTGAAGTTTACATTTGCAAAAATAAAAATTTTAAAAAATTTGAAAAAAATTTATTAAAGCAGAATAAAATAATTTATCTAAATAAAACTAAAAGTATTCAGGATATAAAAAAGTTTTTGGTTTATTATAACATTCAAAATTTATTAGTTGATGATCCAGAGTTTTCATTTAGCTTACAAAAAAAAATTTACAAATTTGTTAAAAATTTTTTTGTCTATCAAGATATTCCTAATAAAAATTATTGTGATGTTTTAATTAATCATAATCTAATAGCTGATGGTAAAAAAAAATATAAAAATATTTCAAAAAAAAATACTAGATTTTTGTTAGGAATAAATAATTTCTTTTTAGAAGAAAATATTAAAAATATTAAAAAAACTAATACTAAAATTTTAGTATTTTTTGGAGGAGTAGCAAAAACGAAATTAATTAAAAAAGTTTTAGAAGTTTTGTCGAATAATAAATTAAAAAATTATAAATTTCATTTTATTATTGGTAAATTAAGTAGAGTCAATTCATCAATAATCAAAACCTATAAATCGAAAAGAATAAAAATTTCATACTCAATTAAACAAAAAAAATTTCACAAATTAATCAAAAAATCAAAATTTATTATTTGCTCTGGAGGAACAACTCTTATGGAAGCAATAATTTTTAGAACATTTCCATTTGTAATTCAAACAGCAAATAACCAAAAATATAATATTTCTAATTTAAAGAAAAAAAGAAGAATTATTTATATTGGAAAACAAAATTTTAAAAAAAACTTTTTAATTTCAAATTTAATTTCAATATTATCAAAACACAATATAAAATTAAAATATAAATACAAAAAAAAAATTAATATGAATTTTGTTAATTCATTATCTAACAAAGTTTATGAGTGCTTGAATATTTAATTTAAATAATATAATTAGAATTAATGGAAAATAATAAAACAGTTCCAAGTAATATTTTAAAAAAATACTATTCAACTGATCCTGAAGATCTTTTGAAAAACGAACTAGTCCAAAAATATGGTGACAGATACCTGCAATATAGAGAAAATTATATATCTATAATTAATGATGAGGAGCATAAAATTCAAACAAATTATCCGACTACAGTAGTGCTCGAGTTGGTTAACAGATGTGATCTTGAATGTGTGATGTGTTATCAAGGATTTAGAAATGATGCAGATAAATTCACAGTTGATGAATCCATGTTGGATAAAATTTTTAATGACTTTAAAAAAAATAAGTTGAGTGCTTTAATGTTAACTGCATCTGAACCTTTATTATATAAACATTTTGATAAAGTTCTTGAAAGAGCAAAAGAAGCAGAAATTATGGATATATTTATTTTTACTAATGGAAATTTATTGAATGAAAAAAATTCTAAATTAATTTTAAATAGTGGAGTAACTAGACTTTTTGTGTCTATAGATGCAGCAACCGAAGAAACATATAATAATATTAGAGTACCGGTAAGCAAAAGGCTATTACAATCTAACAGATTAGAAAAATTAGAACAGAATGTAAAAAACTTTGTTAACATGAAAAAAAAATTAAATAAAAAATTGCCATTAACAAGAGTTTCATTTGTTGCGTTGAAAGAAAACACACATGAAATTGATTTATTCAAAAAAAAATGGGAAAGTATTGTTGACTCGGTTGAAATACAAAGAGAAACATCCATTAAAGTTTATGACAAAATTAAAAATTATAGAGGAAAGAAACTCGATAATTATAATTGTACAAAGCCCTGGGGAGATATGGCTATTTATTCAAATGGATTGGTTGGACCATGTTGTAATCTTGTAGGAAGAAAAACTCCAATTGGAAATATAAAGGATAATTCAATTACTGAGATATGGAATGGAAAAAAAATGACAGAACTTAGAAATGGATTCAAGAACAATAATCCAAATGATGTCTGCAAATCATGCATTGAGTCACAAGAAATAAATTTATAACCACTAATAACTTGTACATAATAAATAATTTAATAACTTTTTTAAGATTTCATAAAGAAATAATTTTTTTTTTAGATAAAAGAGAGAAAAAAAATTTTAATTTACTAGTTTTTTTTCAAATCTTTATTATGATTTTAGAAATGGTTGGAATAGGGTTAATATTTCCAATCTTAAAAATTATTACCGATCGAAACTTTCTTGCTGACAATATATATTTAAATCAACTTAAAGTTTTTTTAAATGTTGAAGGTGGAAATATTGGTTATTTATTACTATTATTGCTAATTATATTTCTCTTTTTAAAAAATTTTATAATTATAATTTTTATAGCTTACAAATCAAAAATTGTATATTCAGTATTACACAATATTAGATCAAAACTTTTCAAAAATTATCTAAATCAAGATTATAGTTTTTTTGTAAAAAAAACTCCATCTCAAATGATTAAAAATGTTCAAATAGAATCCGTAACTGTTATGAGAGCTTTTGATGGGTTGATATCTGTATATTCAGAATTATTTTTAATGATTGGTTCAATTGTGATATTGTTACTAATTTCATTTAAAATTACAATTTATTTAATTTTATTTTTTGTTTTATTTGGTTTTTTATTTTTAAAATTTTTTAGAAAAAAACTTAAAAATTTAGGTGCTGAGAGACAAGAATTAGATCATTTGATTTTATTAAATCTTCAAAATGGATTATTTAGTTTTAAGGAACTTTTTTTTTATAATTGTAAAAAATTTTTTTCAGAAAATTTTGATATTGTAAGTAAAAAATTAAAAATTAATTTAACAATTAATTCAATTATTGGTCAAAGTACAAGAATAGCTATTGAACAAATTGCAATTATAATAGCTAGCTCAATTTTGATTATTCTTTTACTTTTAAAGCAAGACGTTAAAAGTTATATCCCTATTATAGGAGCAATTTTTTATGCTTTTTTTAGAATTTTACCTTCATTTAACAAATTAATTTTAAACATCCAATTATTTCTAATATCAAAGGAACCAATTAATATTTTAACTAGAGAATTGAATGAAACAAAATATGTAAATACTATTGCAGATATTCCCAGTGCTAAAAAAAATTTTGTATTCGAAGATAAAATTATAATAAATAATTTAAGCTTCAGTTTTGATAATAAGTTAAAAATTTTAGATAATATTAATATTGAAATAAAAAAAACCGAAAAAATTGGTATTATTGGTAAAACTGGATCCGGCAAAAGTACGTTATTAAATATTTTAATGGGATTAATATATGCTAATTATAAGGGAACCATTACTATTGATGGATATAATTTAAAAGATATAAGAAGTGAGTGGTTTTCAAATATAGGTTATGTCTCGCAAGATAATATATTACTAGATTATTCAATTACAGAAAATATTACTTACGAAAAAGATTTCAAAAAAATTAATGAAAAAAAATATCGTGAAGCTATTTCAGATTCAAGATTAGACAATTTAATAAATAATTTTAAAAATAGAGAGAATTTAAAACTGGGAAACAAAGGTATATCAATTTCAGGAGGAGAGGCTCAAAGAATGGCTTTAGCAAGAGCTTTATATAAAGATTCACAAGTATTAATATTAGATGAATTTACTAGTTCTTTAGACTCTTCAACAGAAAAAAATATAATTGAAAATTTGTCCAAGTTAAATAAAACTATGGTTATTGTTTCTCATAAACTTTCATCTTTGACATTTTGTGATAAAGTCTATGAAATCGAAGAAGGAAAACTTAATAAAATTAATGTTAAATAATAAATCAATTTTAATCACAGGTGGTACAGGCACATTCGGTAAAGCATTTGTAAAAAAAATAATTGAAACTTATAAGATTAAAAGACTAGTAATATTTAGTAGAGATGAATTTAAACAATATGAAATGTCAAAGACATTTCCATCTTCAAAATTTCCGTTTATCAGATTTTTTATTGGAGACGTAAGAGATAAAAATCGATTATCTTTAGCTTTCAAAAATATTGATTTAGTCATACATGCTGCAGCTTTGAAACAAGTCGATACAGCTGAGTACAATCCATTTGAATATATTAATACGAATATAATTGGTGCTGAAAATGTAATCCAAGCTAGTTTAAATAGTGATGTTAAACAAGTAATTGCTTTGTCTACAGATAAAGCGGCCTCTCCAATAAATCTTTATGGGGCTACAAAGTTATGTTCAGATAAACTTTTTATAGCAGCAAATAATATAAAAGGATCAAAAAATATAAAATTTAGTGTAGTAAGATACGGTAACGTTTTAGGAAGTCGAGGTTCAGTTTTGCCAATGTTTTTAAATTTAAAAAACAATATATTTCCAATTACAGATACAAGAATGACAAGATTTAACATTACAATAGATGAGGCAATTAAATTTGTTTTAAAATCAATAAAAGAAGCATTTGGAGGAGAAATTTTTATTCCAAAAATACCATCATACAGAATAGTTGATGTAGCAAAAGCAGTTAACAATAATTGTAAATTAAAATTAATAGGTATTAGACCCGGTGAAAAACTTCATGAAGAAATGATAACTGCTAGCGATAGCTATAATTCTTTAGAACTCAAAGACTATTATGTAATTTTACCTAGGCTTAATTTAGAAAAAAAATATAGTAAATTTGAAAATGAATATTTTTTAAAAAATTATTATCTAAAAAATAAAAAGGCAAAAAAAGTTCCAGAAAACTTTAGTTATAACTCACTTAATAATAAATATTATTTATCTGTTAAAGATATAAAAAAAATTATTAATAATAATTTTTAATGAATATAGCAATTATTCCTGCGAGAAAGAATAGCAAAAGAATTCCAAATAAAAATATAAAACTATTTTTTGGAAAAGAAATTATTTATTATAGCATAAAAGCAGCATTAAAATCGAAGCTTTTTAAACATGTAATTGTCACAACAGACTCAAAAAAAATTGCAAAAATTTCAAAAAAATATGGAGCAGAAATTTTTTTTAAGAGACCTAAAAATATATCAGATGATAAAACTGGTGTAGCTGAGGTTGTTAAACATGCAGTAAAATGGCTTAAAATTAATAATTATAACCCAAAAATCATTTGCTGCATCTTTCCAACAGCACCATTAATAAAAAAAAATAAAATTTTGGAGGGCTACAGAATCTTTAAAAGAAAAAAACCTGACTTTGTGATAAGTGCAGTAAATCATCAGCTGAATTTTTTTAGATCTTTTTTCTCATCAAACAAAAAAAAAGGTTTGTATAAAATTTTTCCAAATAAATTTAATAAAAATTTTTACAAAAAAAATATTTATTATGATGCAGGCCAGTTTTATTTTGCCAACACAAAAACCTGGTTAAATTCTAAAAACACGTTTACCAAAAGATCAATGGTTGTAGAGATTGGAGAGGAATCTGTAAGAGATTTAAATACTGAAAAAGATCTAAAATTTTTAAAATTATTATATAAAAAAAAAATTTAATTGGGTAAGCAATATAAAATTAATTCCTGTCTTTCAAAACTATAGTGGTCAATAAAATAACTATAATTTTTAAGAGATTTCATAATTTTAAATGGAATTTCTACAGAATCAATTAGTTTATCCTTAGTATGTCTATTTTTATGATAAATACTTATAGCCAATTGAGGTCTTAAATTTTCTGATATACTAATTAAATCATCCACCATATATCTTTCACTTCCCTCGATATCAGATTTTATTAAATCAATTTTATCAATTTTATTTTCTTCGACAATTTGCTTTAAAGTTTTTATGGGAAAATTGTTGTTATTTTTTTTATCAAAATCAAAATATTCATATAAAGCTGATGATATAAATAAATTTTCTGTATCGCTTTCGTCTACAACTTTACTAGAACTTATATCTAAAAATTTTTTTCCAAATGGATCAACGTTATAAATTTTTTTAGCTCCATCAAAAAGAAGAATTTCTGTACCTTTCTCAACTCCAAGATTAATTATAACTGAAGTATTATCTAATTTAAGTTTATTGGCATATTGAACATGTTGATGACATTTTTGAAAATAGTTTAACCAAATTTCTTCAGCTTTTCCATTTAAACACAATCTAAGATTTTTCTTCGAATAATCATCATTTAAGTTTTTTATTACAAAATCAAATTTTTTATCAAAAACTTTAGATCTAGGAATTATATTATTATATGAACCAAGAACTTTTTTTTTTAAGAAAGATTTGTCTTTAAATTTTAATCTAGGAAAAAAACTTAAAAAATATTGAAGTCTATTTTTTGGAAAATAATTTGACTTTAATATAACAAAAGGAAGAAAATAAAGAATTTTATTCTTTCCAGTTAAATTATTATCTCTCTTAAGATTAAGTAATAATTTTATAAAAGCTTCATCTTTATATTCAAAATTTTCCAATTTAAGATAGTTTGATAAAAAATTATAAGTTGAAAATAAATTTGATTTATCAAAAGGAAAAAATAAAAATTTTTTTTTCCCTAAAAAAGAAATACTTTTATTATATAAATTTTCCTTTTGAATTTCTTTTTCGTTCTTGATAATAAATTTGATTTTTTTATTATTTATTTTGTTGATTATAAAATTAAAATTTTCTATTTCATTACTAAAAAACTGCTCTTCCTCTTTTAATAAAAAAATTGTTTCTTGAGCTTTTTTTAAGTTAAATATTTTTTTTAGCATATTAATCTTATTTTATATCTAGAAAATTTTTTAATAGTTTAAGTCCAGAATTTCCACTTTTTTCTGGATGAAATTGAACTCCATAAATATTATCTTTATTGATTATACATGGAAATGAATAAGAATAAAATTTACAATAGGCTAGATTATTTTTTCTCTCTCTTGTGTTACTAAAGTATGAGTGCACATAGTAAAACTCATCACTTTGATTTATATCTTTTAACAACTTATTTGTTTTATGATCAACATTTTTTTCAAATTTTTTCCAACCTATGTGTGGCAATTTAAAATTTTTATTTTCTCTATCTAATTCTTTAAGGGAAATAACTTTTCCCTCAATTAAATTTAATCCTTGATTAGATCCGAATTCATTACTTGAACTTAAAAGTAATTGCATACCAAGACAAGTACCCATAATTGCTTTTCCAGAATTTGCAAATTTTACAATTGGATCTAATAAAGATTTCTCTGAAATATTTTTCATTGCGAAGCCAAATGATCCAACTCCAGGAAGTATTAAATGGGAAGCTTCTATAAAATCGGATTTTTTATTAGATATTTTAGTATTCTTATTAAATTTATTAATAGCTCTTTCAATGCTTAATAGGTTTCCTATTCCATAATCAAGAATTAAAATCATGAAATACTTCTTATCTCAAATCCTATTTTTTCAGCATACTTTTTTATTTCCCTAAAGGATTTTCTTTCGTAATGAATAATATCAGCTATAGCTACAGAATCTATAGAATCCATATGTAATAATTCATTTAAATCTTCTGGCTTCCCCATTCCTCCAGAAACAATAATTGGAATTGAGATATTTGATTTTTTTAAAGTATTAACAAATTTACTTATAAGATTTAATTCAAAACCTTTTCTAGTACCTTCATTATCAATCGAGGTTAGCAATATTTCTCCAACACCTAAATCGATCCCTTTTTTTGCCCAATCGATAATATTCATTCCCGTATGCTCTCTTCCAGTATTTGTGTAAGCCTCCCAATAATCTATTCCATTTTTTTTTGCTTCAATTGATAGAACTATACTTTGAGATCCAAACCTCAAAGCTAATTCAGATATTAGTTTCGGATTTTTTGTAACAGCTGTATTAACTGCAATTTTGTCTGCTCCGTTTTTGAATAAGTTATTTGCATGCTCAATATTTCTTATTCCACCACCTACAGTAATAGGCACAAAAATTTCTTTAGATATTTTATTAATAATACTATAAATATTTTGCCTTTCGTATAAAGAAGCAACACAATCCATTATTAATATTTCATCTGCACCTTCCAAATAATATTTTTTTGCAAATTTTTCAGGATTTCCAATTTTTCTTAAACCCTCTAAATTAATTCCTTTAATTAAATAATCTCCCTTTATATCAAGTCTTGGTATTAGTCTTAATTTTTTTTTAATTTTCATAAAAAATTTTCTGACTTTTTATACTTTCATAAAAATTCTTTTTCAAAAATAAAACTTCTGTGTGATCTTTTTCAGGAAATTTTGATAAAATAAAATTATTAGATAAAAGAAAATTATTAATTTCTTCCCAGTTAGCACCACCTTCATAATATTTTTTTTTGCTAATTTCAATTTCAATGGAATTACAATAATTCAAACTTGATTTTGCACCATTAAGAGCCAAAAGCTCAGCTCCCTGTATATCCATAATCCAGTGAGAATAATCTTCAGGATTAATTTTATGATTAGAAAATAGCTTATCCAAAGTTATCATATTTATTTGTATTTTTTTTAACATATTAAAATTTCTATTTTTCCAAAGTTTTTTTTCTTTTACTTCATTGCTAAAATTAAAAATCGATGAACAAGCTGCATCACTATTTGATATAAAAAAATCTATATTTTCTTTATTATCATTCCCAATTAATGCACATAAAGCTTTTTGATTATAAAATTTATTTATATTTTCTTTTAAATCCTCGTATATTATTGGATTAGCTTCTATCCATAAAACTTTTTTATGAAGCCAATCATATACAGCTGCCTCCGTTCCTCTATGAGCTCCTATGTGTAATATTCCTGAAGCTTCTAATATACATTTTAAGTTTAAAACAGTAGGTTTTGAATATGGGTGAACGTTTGGTTTTTTTAAATTTAATTTTACTAGTTTTAAATTAATTCTTTTTAGTAATAATTTGATAAGTTTTTTAAACATAATTAAAGCTATTTACCAAGTAAATTAAATAAATATTTTTATAACAATAAATTTAACTTTCTTGATTAAATATCGATTTTCTTAAATACCATTTTTGTTTTTCATCAGAATAATACCATAAATGCGGTGATCTAAACTTATCAGCAATTTTAAAAAAATATTCTCTATCTATTTCAGGTATATCAAACTTTTTGTAAGCTTGTGGGAATTCTTTTTTATTTATAGACAAATATTCAAACAATTCTCTCTCAAATCTTAAAGGATATTCCCCATCAAATTTTTTGACTAGATCAATGCCTTCTTTTCTTTCTATCTCACCATTTCTTATTTCTTGAGAAGAGTCATACGTTGCTCTTCCGATCCCAAATTTTATATAAGTGGTATAATAATGTAAGTCATCCATTTTATCGTCAATAGAACTATATTTACTATAAGTTCCAGGAGTTCTTTCTGGCGAAGGTGTAAATTTACTATTTTCAATTGTGTAATAATAATTTTCTTGAGGATGCCATTTTAAATAATAACCTAGATAATGAACTTGAATTTTATTTTTTAAAAACTGGCTTTTTTCAATAGGCTTGTAAGGTATTAAATCATTTGCTGAAATACCATATTTTTTTAGTTGATTTTCACTCAATCCAGAAATTAAAAAATTATCGTCATCTCTTTTTGAAAAAAATTTCAAATCTTTTATTGGAGAATCTTTAGTTGTTTTTTTATTTCCATAATCTTCTGGGTTTTCACCATAAAAAATAAGTTTAATATTTAGTTTATTTGCAATTTTTGGTGGAAACAACATTTGACCTACCATAAATGGCTGAAAAGGATGAAATAAATTCTCGAGCGCCAATCTAGTCAAAAGCCTATGTGTTGTGGTTGCTGGAGTAAAAAGATAATTATCAAATCCTGTACCAATCCAAGATTGCAAATTTTTCCATCCCCAGTCAGTATAAATATGTGGAGCCCATGTAACTGTAAGAGGATTCATTTTATATTTATATTTTAAAATATGTGCAGTGAAAAAACTATCCTTTCCACCTGATCCAGGCACAACACAATCATAAGAACCGTCTTTACTTCTAAATTTATTACATAGTATTTTTAATTCTTTCTCTCTAGTCTTCCAATCAATTTTTTTTTTCTTATCATTTAACTTACATGCGTCACAAATATCATTTTCATCAAAACTTAAAATTGGCTTTTTGGTATTAATATTATGCTTAAATTCAATTTCTGAATTAGGTTTTTGATTATTGTAAGTGCATTTAGAACAAAATTTAATTTCTCTTGGTAAACCATAATAAATTTTTGGATTATTATTACCTTTTTTATATTCTTTTTTATCAATAGACATTAGGATAGTTTAAAAATTTTTTAATAATAATAATGAAGTAACATACTTAGAATTCTTTTTAAATCTAAAAGGAAATTTTACTTTATTTACAAATTTTCTAAAAAATTCATCATTTTTTCTTTCATACTTAAATTCTAAAATTGACTGGTCAAAATAAACTTTATTTGATTTGATTTTTTGAAAATTTTTTATTCTTGCATTAATTCTATTATCAATCGTTGCCCTAAATTTTTTGCAAGGACTTATAAAATATTCTCTTAAATAATTAATTTCTACAATAGGTCTTATAACGTCACCTGTAATTTTAATTGTTTTATGTATCATGTCATTTTCATTCAAATAGTCTAAATATATTTTTTTTCCAAGAAATCCATTTTTAATCTTATATTCAACTACTTTATTTTGAACTTCATTATTATACCATCTAATTCTTACTTTTAATCTTTTTGCTAAACCGTCTACGTTTGTTTTAAAATACTTAAACTTGTCGGTATCATAATATATTGATGTTACATATCTTGGATCATAACTATTTATGTATCCATTCTGAATTAAAAACGATTTAAAAATATAATTTTTGTCTAATCCTAAGTAGTATTTTCTTTCAAATCTATTTTTATCTGTAGGTTGCTCTTCCATATATATTTCCATAGAGCATCTTCTCTATTATTTGACCTGATAATTTTCCAGATATTTTTTTTCCATTAATCACTAAATTACTATTATTATCTACAAGGTATACATCATTACTTTTTTTTGAATCAATTTTACTTATTTCTAATGAGGCTTCTTTAACATATTCTGTTTTTTTTTTAAAAACTGCTATAGGTAAAGATATATTTTCTATTTTAAGATTATTGGTTTTCATGGTTGAACCATCTTTTACGGCAATACCAATTTCAGAATTGTAAATATCTATATTATTTGAAAAGAATTCTGAGTTTTCTCCAATACTGATTGATTTGTCCATTACATTTTTTGCTATAATTTTTTCCCCATAACTTTTCGCATTTGAAGTATCAATACAATCATTTCCTATATTGTTACAATAAATTTGATTAAAAATAAATTTGCCACCATCAACATCTATCGCATCAGATCTTGAATTTAAAACTGTAAGTTTATCAACTTCAGTATCTGAGTTGATAAAATTAATACTGTCTTCAGATTTCATATTATTCAAAATTAATCCTTTAATTTTTATTTTAGAATTAATAAAATTTAATGCTCCATATAAATCAAACCCCCTCAAATTTTTTGGTTCCACTAAATTACTTACAACACAATTGTTTATTTCCACATCTCCATCAAAATGTATAAAATTGCCTGAATTTTCACTTCCAATAATATGGCAAGGTTTTTCATCTGAACCATTGAAAAATAAATTACTTTTAGAAAAAATTGTAGAATTATTTTTTATAATTATTTTTTGACCGGCGTTTACTATAAATATTTTATTTTTTGGAATAATATAATTTTCTTTAAGAATTAATTCTTTTTTTTCAAAAAAAATTTTATCATTATTGTGAACAATATCTTTATGATTTAATATTGATTTTAAGTTTTCTGTTTTTATTGGTAAAAATGATTTTGTAAGTTGGGGATTATTATAAAAATAAATATTCTTTTTTAATCCATTTGGCAATAAAAGGCTTACCTCTTTGCATTTGGGATTCCAATTGATTTTATCTTTTCCCCATAACCATATATTTTTGACTTTGTTACCTTGTTCACATGTATATTCAATATTTACAGGAATTAGACTTGAAGTAGTATCAAATTGTAGAGAGGTATTTTTTAAATTAAACTTAAACTTATTATGTGAATTATCAAATATTCTTGTCTTAATGAATTTTGCTCTATTTTTTAGAAAATTTTTGTCATAAACATAAGGAACAAATCCCTGCCAAAAAATTTTATCTTCTTTTGAAAAATCAGAATAAAAAGCTGAATTCATTTCGTCTATAATTTCTTTATTATTTTTAAGGAATTTATCAATATAAGTTTCGGAAGTAATCAATCTTAGGTATTTTAAATATTCAGATATAAATTCATTTCTTAGCTGACCATCTTTTTTAAAAAAAAATTTATCAAACCAGACTTTGTCTCCACATATATAAGAACATTCTGGTTTATTATGAAGCATATCTAAAATTATAAAGTTTTTGAATGTTCCAGCTCCTTTATGTGCATCAAAAGCTATTGGCTCTAGTTTTGCTGTTATTGGATTGTAATATATTCTAACACTTTTTGATAACGCCCCATGATAACCTTCCACCAAATCAACTACAGCAAAAAACCTTGCCCATGATTTCCAATTTAAAAATTCGTCACTATTAAATTCTGGATTATCTTTTAAATTATTGAGTATAGAGTAGCCTGCTTTAAGTAAATTTTGATTTTCGGATAACCATGCATATTCTGAAAAAGCTTCATAAGTTACATTTGGGTAATATCCGCTTGCTAAATCTACTGTATTAAATATTGGTCCATTCCTTCGTTTATTCCTTTCCAATAGATATTTTGTAAAACCCTCTTCTACAATATAAACACCTCTCTTATCTCCATTAATATCCAAATTAACTGGCTTATAAATTAGTGAGATATTTTCACTCTCTTTCATTAGTTGATGAAATATAAATTCATAAACATAATTTCTGATAATAGGTTTTTGTATTGAAAATTCCTCTAGCCCAAATATTCTATCTTCACCAATTAAATCAATTTTGTAAGATGTTCTTTTTGGATCATTATAATGGATTGTTCTATCACCTTTTACTCTCATTTTAATTTTATAGCGTTTATCATCAATAGATAAATTTGCTCTAACCATTTTTTTTACAATTTTTTCTTTTTCTGGATTTTTTGATTGCATTACTTCTTGTCTAAATTTTCTTTGCATTTCAAGAGTGATCAAGTTTTCTTGTCTGATAGAAATGCTCAAATCTTCAAGATTATTTCCAAAAGTATTTATATATAAACCTTTGACTGTAACAATAAAATAATCATCAATATTTTTAAAATCAAAACCGGTTAAACTTTTTATAGTTTTTGTTAAAAAATTTAATATTCTTTCTGGTGGAAGTTTAGCTTTGATCTGTGAAAAATTATAAAAAAAAATAAGCAATATAATAATTATTAGTTGAAAAGAAAATAAAAATCCAAAAAAATTATTTAATTTTTTTAATTTTAAAAGAAGATTTTTTGAAAAAAAAAAACTTTTATTTTTAAAGATCATGCAATCTATTCATATATGTTTTCACTCGTCAAAAATGAAAATTCTAATTTGTTATTATCTTTGTTTAAATTATTTGTATATTCTATGGCTGATAGATAGCTTTTATGATTTTTAAACTCAGTCAATATAATATATGTATTTTGCTCTTCGTTAATAAAGGAGCTTTTTAATTTTATAAAATTTGTAAATTTTTCTAAATTTGAAATAATATCTTTTATTTTGTTAGCCTCATTTTTATTTTTTATGCTTATCTGTATTACATTAATTTCTGCATAATTTGATTTAAATTCTGATTTTTTTTTTAAGAAGGTTGTTATAAAAATTACAAGTGAAATTGTTAATGTTGAAAATATGGCGATTATATATTGATTTGCTCCACAAGCTAATCCTATTCCGATTACAAAAAATAAATAAACCAATTCCTCAGGTTCTTTAATAGCAGCCCTAAACCTTACAATTGATAAGGCACCAACCAAACCCAATGACAATGCAAGTGAAAACTTTATTACTGTAATTACCAAGCATGTAACAGCTGCCAAAGGTATAAATTGATCTGAAAAATAAAGTTTATTACTAAGTGTCTGGGAATTTTTTAAATAAGTAAATTTAATTATATATGCCAGAATAACAGATATAATAATTGATAAAATAAAGCTAGTGAGACTAATATCTACTGTAGAGTTTAGAAAAAAATTTTTAATATCGTTTAACTGAGTTAAATTATCATTATCCATAGTTAATATATTTTATCTATTTTCTTACAAAAACTTTGTAATATTAATAATATATTTATCAATTATTATTTTTCCAATATCCCTTTAAAACCTCATAAGGCTCTTTAGATTTCTCAATTATTTTTAAAGCCTCAATTTTATTTTCAAAATTCTTCACTATAACTTGTCCAGTACCTTTGTAGTTTTCAAACCAGATTTTAAAAATTTCCAACATTCCAGGGTAATTATTTTTTAAATCGTTAATATCACTTAATAAATTTACATTAATTATTTTACTATCTATAAAAATACCTAACAGTTTATCGTCCACTTCTCCGTTGTCGAGCATTTTCATGACACCAATAATTTTAACTTTTACAACAGATCCTTTTGTGAATTTCTCACCAATAACCAATATATCAATTGGATCTCCATCACCACCATCACCTTTTGGAGTAATTGTTTGAGGTATAATCCCATAATTAACAGGATAACCTAAATATTTTATATATCTAAATGAATTATTTTTTTTCTCCCATTTTAATTTACCTGTTTTTTTTGATACCATCCATTTTTGATTTTCGCCACTTGGTACTTCAATTACAGCATTAACCGAACCATCATCATTGAATATAGGTACCTCGTGAAATAAATTTATATTTTTTAAATCTTTTTTTTCATCTTTTTTTATAGAATCAGAAAAGGATATTTGATTTATAAAAAAAAATAAAAAAATTATAAAAATAAATCTGTATCTCATTTTTTATTTTTCGTGTGATTTGTTCATGCAGTAACTTTTTGAATTAATAAACTTTTGAGCTCTTTCTATCATTTTTATATGAGATATATTATCTAAATTTTTCATCCAAAATTCATAAAATTCAACTGACCAATATTTATCCCAATCTTTGGTCATTATATTAAAATCATTATATTTATTATAAAAAACACTATTATGAAAATAATAAAAATAAAAGTAATAAAATTTTTTAAGTTTATTTTTATCAAATTTATATTTTTTTTTTTTTAAAGATAATATTAATTTCTTCATTTCAAATTTATTATGAGTATGTAAATTAAAATTATAATTTATAGTAGGGATGTTTCTTGTTGAAGTAATTACTGGAATATCAAAGTATGGATATTCGAAAGATACTGATCCAAAAACAGTAATTACGTAATCTATTCCACTTTTAATTATTTCATTATGTTTAGTATCTGGTTTCAAATAATTTATATTTTTATATTTTTTAATTATTTCTTTAGTAACATTTGTAGTAAAAGGTTGATATTTTTTATACTTGCCTGAATAATTTGGATGGTCTTTAATATACCAATCATATTTTGTAATATTTGATAGTTTGCCTAAAAAATTTAACCATTCTACAAAATCAACAAAATGAAATTTACCGTACACATTAATTGCATCAAAAAAATCTTGAGTACAAATTAAGATTTTAATTTTATTATTTCTTTTAAGCACCAATTTATCACTTTTGTTAAATGAAGATTTTGAAATATATGTCGAACCAATATTACCTCTTTTTTCTCCACTGATTCTTTTTTTAATTAAACTTTCTCCTATCTTTAAACACTCTTTTTTTTCTTTTAGAGAAAAAGAGGCATGTATTTTATTAAAGAATCTATATTCAGAAAATTGATATTGGTTTTTATTATTTAAATAAAAGACTTTCCCTTCATTATGGACATAAACAGGTATGTTAAATTTAAATGCGACCCTGAATAAAATTGCATAACTGTAGTGAGCATGTACACCGAGAACAGCCTTAATATTATTATTTTTAAAATAATTTTCCCAATATTGATGAAGACAAATAAACTCATGTAAAAAGATTTTAAATTTTTTACTATTTATATCTATTGTTGGTGCATAATTATATTTTAGGTAAGAATCATAAATTAAATCACCTAAAAAAGCCTTATTTACATAAATTTTATATATATCTTCTTTTTTTTTTATTTTTTTTATTAATTTATTGTAAATTTTAATTGAAGAATTTTCTAAATTTTTATCAATATTTGGTTTTATAAAACTCTCAACACCAAAAGATCTATAAACTCCAAAATTATTATAATTTAATAAATTTGAAAAAAACCATTTTAATTTTGTTATCCAGCTATCTTTTAGTTTTGAAGCAATAAGTTTAAAATTATAAAAAGCAATAATTCTTGCCTTATATTTTTTTGATAATACATTTGAGAAGTAAGAAAAAAATAAATGATCTGAATGAAAAGCATTAAATTCTACCAAGATAACATTATTGGTATGAAATTTTTTATAAAATAATTTTTTATTTATTTTTTTATATTGTAGTAAAATTTTTTTTTTCTTTAAAAAATTAATAATAGTTTTTAACATTAATTAAATTTTTTTGGGTTTAATAATGAAATTTTATTATATGAATTATAGGTAAGAAAAATAACTTTTCTATCTTTATGTTTTAAAAATGCTGTTCTTCCATGTAAACCATTTGTTAATGCTGCTATTAAACAATTTTCTTCAAGTTCTAATAAGTTAAAATTATTATTTTTCATTTTTTCTAAATACTCATTTTTATTTTTAAAATCTTCATACTCGTCCCAATTTTTAGAGGTTTTCCAATAATTAATATAATTTTTATTTATTTTATGACTTCCCATAACGTATTGGAAAGGTGCTGAGTCCTTGTCAATTTTAAAAGGAGAATAGTAAAGTTTTAAATTTGGAATGAATCTATCCATGTGTAAATGATTGTCACCTTTGATTATTTTTTCAGGCAAGTTTTTTGATTTGTGAAAAAAATACTCAGCATTTGTTTCTAGTGGTATTCCATAAATTAATTTAGTTAAATCATCATTTATAATTTTTAAAACATCATATTTTTCAATATCATCTTGGGCCCAAGTTAGTTTAACATCATCATCTTTACTTATATCTTTTGGTGGTATCAGCCAATTTTTATCTTGAATATTTTGATTATTTAAATCATTAAACTTTTTTTTTGCATAATTATGTTCCTTTCCAGGCAATATATTTTTTAATATTGCTATTCCATTTGACTCAAGACTTTCAATTGTATTCTTGGATAAAGTTTTATAATTATTTTTATAATCAAATACATAATCTACATTTTTATAGCTAGATTCTTCAAAAAAAAATTTTTTAAAATTACTATTTTTTTTCGCAAAATAAATCCAAAAATCAACATTTAAATTTCTTATAAATTTATTTTTATTGTTACCCACTCTTTTACTTGGGTAAGAAAAAAAACGAGTAATCAGTTTTTTTTTTGCGTAACTAGGGTTATTGATTAAAATTTTCCAATTATTTAAATTAAAAATATCTCTTATTATGTTAATCATATAATGATAAAAATTATATATATTTTTTTTTTAAACTAAGACAGTAAAATAATAAAAAATGTTAAATAAAAGTCCATTAATTTCCGTTATAACTGTTGTCAAAAATGGTGAAATGTATTTAGAGGAGGCAATAAAAAGTCTTCATAGTCAGTCATACCAAAATTTTGAGCATATAGTTATTGATGGATGCTCTACTGATAAAACTTTAGAAATTATAAAAAAATATAAATCTAAAATAAGCTATTTTATATCTGAAAAAGATGATGGAATTTATGATGGTTTTAACAAAGGAATGAGAGAGGCTAAGGGTGATTATATTGGATTTTTAAATTCAGACGATGTTCTTCTTCCGGAAGCATTCTCAATATTAAAAAAATATATACTTCAAAATGATTATCCAGATTTTATTTTCGGAGCAGTTAAAAAACATTGGGGAGTTTTGCATGGATATAAAAAATGGAAAGTTAAATTTAGCTGGGGATTTTATAGTAGTCATTCAACAGGATTTTATATAAGAACTTCATCAGCCAAGTTAGTGGGAGATTATAATTTAAAATACAAGTATTCATCAGATTATGACTATCTTTATAGAATGATAGTTAAAAATAAATTAAGAGGAGTTGCAACAACTAAAGAAGAGGTTTTTGGTATTTTTAGAAGAGGTGGTTTTTCTAGCAAAATAAAATTTGTAGATCATTTTAAAGAAGAAATTCAAATTAGAATAGATAATAATCAGAGCAAATTTTTAATATTTATAATTGTTTTGTATAAATTTATAAAACATATAGATAAATTTTTTTATCATTTTTTAGATAGAATTAAAAAAAAGAATAGATAATTTTATGATAATTTTTATAAAATCTTAAAGAATTATTCTCACTTTTATTAAATTTTTTTTTCTTAAAACTTTTTTTATTGTAAAGAATTAAAATTTTTTTTGCTAAATCTTTATAATTTTTTGCTTTAAAAAAAACTCCATTTGAAGGATTTTGTTCTAAATGAACCGGGATCTTTGACAATAATATTATTTTTTTAAAAAAAGTTGCATAATCCACAGCATTTCCCCAGCCTTCACTTAAAGAAGGATTTATAATACAAAAACTATTTTTAAACAAGGAATACACTTCATCTTTTTTTACAATTCCTATATGCAAAACTTGATTTTTTATTTTATTTTTTTCTAAAAAATTATTTAAAAAATTTTTATAGTTTGGAAATCTATAATCACTATTATTTCCAGTAGTGACTAAATATATTTTTTTTTTATATTTTTTATTTAAATAATTAATTGTTTTGAAAACTGTAATATGGTTTTTATGCTTCCAATAATGATTTGGTAAGTAAATATAATTTGTAGGTAATTTTATATTATATGTTTTTTCAATCTGTTTAATATTAATATTTTTTTTTATATTAATTAAATTATAATGATGCAGAACTAAACTTTTATTATAGGCGATCGTACTAATTTTTTTTAAATCTTTTAAAACAGATTTACTACTTATAAGAATTTTAGTTGAATGAATTTGTGATAAAATAATATCAATTTTTCTTGCCACTCTCTGCCTTAAGCTAAAGTTTTCGGGAAAATGTATTTCTTGAAAGTCTGGAAACCATTTTAAACTTGGTATTTTAGATTTTTTACCCAAAAAAGATGTATGCGAAATAATATGTATATTATTATTTATTAAAAAATTTTCATAAATAAAATTTTTTCCAAAAATTGTTAATAAAAATAAATTTAACAATTTTAAAATTTTACTTCTTCTATTAAAAATATCACTTTGTAATATTTTACATCCTTTGAAATAAGTTTTTTCTTTATTTGTTAAATTATTATCTGATAATATATTAATTTTAATTTTATACTTTTTTTTTTTATTAAAAGTATTTATTACATTAAATAAATTAATATAATAGTTGGTTACACCTAACCATCCATCTAATCTATAATTAATTATAAAACCAACATTAATTTCTTTCTTTTCCATTGTTGATTCATTTAAAAATTTTTAAATTATAAACTGGGTTATTATCTCTTAAATATCTTGCAGGATTTCCAACTACCACTGTATTAGGCTTAACATCTTTTGTTACTACCGAACCTGCTCCAACAATACTATTTTTTCCTATTCTTACGTCTGGCAATATTGTTGCGGTAGCACCTACAGAAGCAAAATCATCAACCCTGACTCTCCCAGCCAGGTAACACCCTCCCATAAGGTGAACCCCGTTTCCAATTTCACACTCATGATCAATCATACTGCCAGTATTTAATAATGTATAATTTCCTATTTTAGTACCTCTGTTTACGTATGACTTTGGTAAAGAAATAAATCCACTGCCCATTTTTACAGATTTATGAATTTCAGATTTATTAGAAATTATATTTATCGGCTTAAGATTTAATTTTTCAAACTGTTTAGAAATCATATAACGTGATTTACCATCTTCTCTTGCTATACAAACTACAAAATGTGTTGAATTACTAACAAAATTTTTAAAATCTTTTTTTTTATAAGAAAAAATTAAATTACTTTTAAAATATGGTTTTTTTTGAAAAGGATCAAATAAAAATTTAGGATTAATTTTTTTTTCCTTTAACATTTCATAAATTATAAATCCCGTTGATTTTGCACCATATAATAATATTTTTTTTACTTTCATTTAAATTTATAAATTATTAATTATAATTTTTTTTATTAACCTAACATCATTTACTGAAAGCTGAGTATTAGAAGGTAATACCAATGTTTTCTCAAAAATTTTTTTACTAATTTTTTTTTTATATACATACTTAGATTTTATTGACTTAATTAAATTTAGTGGCCAAAAACCAGATCTCACTTCAATCCCTTTTTTTTGCAAATCTAAACCAATTTTTCTAATTTTATTTTTTGAGATATTTTTAAAATAAACTGAATTTAACCAGTATACAGGAACACTTCCTTTAAAAAATTTTTGAGTTATTCTAAAGTTTTTATCATTAAACAACTTTGAATAAATTTTTCCAATTTTAATTTTTTTTGGCAAAATATTTTTCTTAAATCTTTCAATTTGACCCCTGCCAATAGCACCAAGCAAATGTGGAAGTTTGTAGTTATATCCCTCACCTAATGAATGGTATTTTTTCCAATAAGGATCTCTTTTTCCTCTAAAAGGAGAATTTCTTGACGCTAATCTGTTCGCTAAAATATATTTACTATTGCTATTTGTAACTATTACCCCACCTTCTCCAACTCCTATCATTTTTTCTGATCTAATTGAAAAAACACCAATGTCACCAAACGAGCCAACGTACTTATTATTTATTTTAGCTCCTAATGCTTCACTAAAATCTTCAACTAAAGAAATTTTTTTTTTCTTACACAATTTAACAATTTCAATAGTATCTTTTGCAGGAAATCCATAAACATGGACAAGCTGGACTATTTTCGGTTTATATTTAATAATTGCTTTTTTTAATAAATTTATGTCTAGTCCTAATGTAGCTTCTTCTACTTCTACAATAATAGGTATAGCCCCACATTGTGTTACAGAAGTTAAATTTGATGAACAAGAATAATTAGGAAGAATTACTCTATCTCCGTAATTACATCCCAATGTTTTTAGAGCTAGATGAAGGGCTGCAGTTCCGCTCTGAACAGCTAAAGAATTTTTTATATTTAAAAGTTTTGAAACTTTTTTTTCAAATTCTAAGGTATGCTTTCCATTACTTGAAAGCCAAGTACTTTTTAATACATCATTTACGTATTTTTTTTCTAATGCTGATAGAGATGGAGAATTAATTAAATATTTCATTTAATGTTATCGTTTTACAGTTGAAATCAAAGTTTTTTAAAGTAATAATTAAAATTTTAGAAAGACTATAATTATTTATATTTATTGCAACAAATTAATTAATGTACACTGATTTTTGGTTAAAACTCTCGAGCAAACTCGAGTGGAGAAAAAAACCAAAAAAATCTTTGATTGTAAAAAAAAATAATTCACCAATGTGGTTTCCAGATGGAAGGCTAAATTTATTCGATAATTGTTTTAGAAAAGAAAATAAAAAAAAAATTGCAATTTATTTTTTTAATAAAGAAAAAAGGCTTTCAAAATTTAGTTACTTAGAGTTAGAAAAAATTATTATTAATTTTATTATTCAATTTAAATCTAAAACAAGAAATATAAAAAAAATTAATAGAGTAATTATCCATGGCTCAGCATCTATAGAAACTGCTGCGGCTATGTTGGCATTAGGTTCCCTTGGTATACATTTTTCAGTATTATTTGAGGACCTACCTGAAAATGCAATTTTGAAGAGAATTAAAATTTTTAAACCAGAGGTCTTTATTTCAAGAGCAGCGAGATCAAATTTTTTTGACAAAAAAAATTTTCTTAAAAATAAAAAATTTAATAAATCTAAACTAATTTTTTTTAGCGAAATAAACTTATTAAAAAATAAAAAGAATAAAAAAATTGAATTTAAATCTCTAAAAAGTACAAATGAATTTTTTACATTATTTACATCAGGTTCAACCGGCGTTCCAAAGGGTGTAGTTCATGGACTAGGAGGATATCTTCTATATGCAAAATATACTTGTATAAAGAAATTTGGATTAAAAGATAATTCGATTATGTTAACAGCATCAGATGCAGGATGGATTAATGGTCATACTTATGCATTGTTCGGACCACTAACAATTGGCTGTTCCACAGTCATTGTTGAAAGGCCAATTGACTTATTAGATGTTAAGTTTTTGAAAAAAGTTTTAAATATTGGTGTTAGTGTTCTATATCTACCAGTTACTCTCATAAGACTAATGAAAACTATATTTCCAACTAATTCATTTAAAACAAAATATTTAAATACACTCGGTTCAATGGGAGAACCGCTAGCACCAAATGTGGGTTTGTGGTTTGCAGAAAAATTTAATGATAAAAATAATGCTATTGTTAATACTTACTTTCAAACAGAAACAGGAGGAATAATATCATCTCCAAGTTATTCAGATAAAATTATTTTTTCTCCACATGGTTCAGTTGGAACGTTGGCTAATAATAATATAAAAATTTCAAATTTAAATAAAGAAAAGAAAGAATTTAAAATTAGAAATAGCTGGCCTGGATGCATGATTAAGTTGTTAAATGGAAAAAAAGAATGGGATAAATATTGGGATAAAAAAAACTATTTTAGATTATTTGATTTTGCCACTAAGACTAAAAATTATATTAATATACATGGAAGAGTTGATGATGTAATTAATATTAGAGGGCACAGAATAGGGTCTGAAGAAATTGAATCTACAGTTTTAGAAATTGATTTAATTTCAGAATGTGCAGTTATTTCATCTCCTGATGAGTTAGCTGGGAATTTAATAAATTTATTTGTTGTCAAAAAATCAAAAAAAATAAAATCTCTAGATAATAAAATATATAAGATTATAAAAAAAAATTTTGGTGTTTATGCCTTGCCTAAAAATATTTTTTATTTAGATCAATTACCTAAAACAAAAAGTGGTAAAATTCTTAGGAGATTATTAAGAAACATCAATGATGATAAGATTTCAGGAGATATAAGCACAATTAATGATAAGAATTTAATTAAAAAAATAAAAAAAACAATTAAAAAAAATTAGATAAATGGAAAAAAAAATTTTTAGATTAATTGCAAAAATTATAAAAGTTAAAGAAAGTCAAATTACAAAAAAATCGTGTGCTAATGATTTTGATACTTGGGATAGTTTAAATCATGTTAGAATAATATTAGAACTAGAAAAATTAAAAAAAAAAAAAATTTCTACCACAGATTCTATAAAATTAAATTCTATAAAATCGATTATAAAATTCCTTAAATAATGCTGTTCAATAAAATTGAATATTTATTTTTTTTTATTCCAATTGTATTTTTACTTTTTTTTTTAAGTAATAGAAATTATTCAAAACCAACTTTAATTTTTGCAAGTATTTTTTTTTATGGATGGTGGAATATAAATTATTTATTCCTTATTTTTTTTTCAATTTTTATAAATTTTTTTATTTATAAAATTTTAACTAAATCTGAATTTAATAAAAAAAAATTAATATTATTTATAGGAATTTCTATAAATATATTTATGTTGATTATTTTTAAATATTTAGATTTTTTTATTGAAAACTATAATTACCTCTTTTCTTCTAATTTAAAAAAATTGAACTTACCTTTTCCTCTTGCAATAAGTTTTTTTACTTTTCAACAGATAGCTTTTTTGGTTGATAGCTATGACAATGAGATAAATAAATTTAAATTCACAAATTACTTCTTATTTATTTTCTTTTTTCCACAATTAATTGCAGGGCCAATTTGTAAATATAATCATATTTGTCCTCAATTTGAAAAAAAGAATTTTTCAAATATTAATTTTCACAATATTTCTACTGGTATATTAATTTTGTTAATAGGCTTGTTTAAAAAAGTTGTTCTAGCAGATAATTTAGCAACTATTTCTTCTATAGGTTTTGCTGATATTGATAATTTAACATTTATAGATTCATGGATTTCATTGCTATGTTTTACATTTCAGTTTTATTTTGATTTTAGCGGATATGTGGATATGGCTACTGGGTCAGCATTAATTTTTAATGTAAGATTACCAATAAATTTTGACAGTCCTTTTAAAGCAAAGTCAATTAAAGAATTTTGGCAAAGATGGCACATTACTCTTACAAATTTTTTAACTTTTTATATTTATGTTCCAATATTAAGATCATTCACTAATATAAATATTATTACAACTTCATTTGTAACACTGTTTGTTTTTTTTATTGCTGGAATATGGCATGGTCCTTCATGGAATTTTGTAATGTTTGGATTAATGCATGGAGTTGCAATTGTATTCAATAATATATTTTCTTTTAAAAATATTATTAATGATAAAATCAAATGGTTTTTTACATTTATTTATGTAAGTTCTTCATTTGTATTTTTTAGATCTTCAAGTTTTGAAGATGCAATTAATATGTTCAAATCTTTATTTGATATTTCATCCATAATTAATTTTACAAGCTTCCATTCAATATATGATTTAAACTCATATCCATTTATTAGGGCAGTAGTAATATTAATTTTATCATTTTATATCTGCGTAAATACAAGAAATTCAAATATTTTTTTAAAAGAATTTAGACCTAATTTTAAATATTTATCATATTCTATAATTGGATTTGTATTATCATTATGGTTTATGACTAACAGTGTTGAATTTTTATATTTTAAATTTTAAATGAAAATAGAAATTAAAAAATATTTGTTTATTAAAATTTTAATAGTTTTTTCTATATTTTTGTTTTTTAATATTTTAATACTATTAGCAAATAATTTAGGATTTAAATCCCTCCAACAGGAGTTAGTCAATCATCAACTTGTGAAAATAAATGAGAATCAAACAACTATTTTTTTAGGAGATAGCTCTCTCGGTCATGCTATAAATGCAGATTTTTGGTCTAATCTTTCAAAGCAAAAAACATCTAATATGGCATTAACAGGAAATTTTTCATTTGCAGGATCATATGCATTTCTAAAAGAAATTTTAAAAAAAAATAAAAATCTTAAAACCGTTATTATTGTAAACAATGTTTACTCATGGCAAGAAAATGTTAAATTTTCTGGCTTTGATTATATAAGCCAACAAAAAAACTTTTTTTTAAAATATCTTAATTATTTAGATAAAAATTTATATGAGATAAAAAATTTTTATTTCAACTTAATTTTTAATAAATCTAAAAAAGATTACTCTAATTTAATTATTAATGATTTTATGAAACATGGTGTTAAAATCTCAGAAGATGCCAAAATAGTGTTTGAAAGCAAAGATTTTAATAAAAATAAATCACACTTTCTTAAAAAAATTTTAAAGTTGTGTATCGAATTTAATATCAAATGTATTTACCTTCACGGACCTATTTATGAAAAATCATGTAATGATAAAAATATTGAATTCTTTAATAGAATTAACCAAGAGCTCAATAGTTTAAAAATTTTATATGATAAAGAAATTAAGTGCCTTACCTATGATCAAATAGGTGATAGCTTGTATCACACTTCGGCAAAATACAAAGATTATCTAACAAATATATATTATAAAAAATATATTAAACTAAGTAAAAATTATTAATTTAATTTAAGCCCGCCTAGATTTTTAGGTAGTAGTTTTTTAATGTACCATAGCCATCTAGCCACAAACTTATTTCTAGAATTATATCCTATAAAAAGAGGGTGAGTTTTTATTTTTTTTTTTGAAAAAAAAAGTGAAGCTGAACTTACATTTGATTTTACAAATGTAAGCCCTTTACATTTTGATAGCAGAAGTGTTTCTAATATTATTTCTTTACCCAATTTATATCTGTGTAATTTTCTAGGGTATATTTTAAATGCATCTTGTTTTTTTGATCTATAAAAATTACAGTATATTAATTTTTCTTTGTAAACTTTTTTAAAATATTCAAGATATTTATCTTCTTCAGTCACTAAAAAAATTTTTTTATATTTAAATTTATTTATCAAGTAATTAATATTTTCTATCATTAGTTTCTTACTTAGAGGAAAAGCATGGCCTCTTGCAGTCTTATAAGTAGTTCCTCTAAAGTGTATACCCAAAATATTTTTTTCATTTTTGAACAGCTTTTTATATAAAACTTTAAATTCATTTATTAAGTTTTTATTAAATTGAATATTTTTTTTTAATTTTTTAAAACCAGATATTTGGGTTATATCCAGAGACATATTTTTTTCAAAATAATCATCAGTTATTAAAACATTTTTACTTTTATAGACTTCTGAAAGAGAATAGTTTGATAATTTTTTAAAATAATATTCCCAAGAATTTTTTGAACCATTAATTTTTTTTGACTCATTATATATGGATGGGTAGTTTTGCATGTCCACAATAGGAATAAAATCAAATTTTTTTGCTACTTTGAGATGATTTAATACAAAAGTTAAATTGGAGAACATTCCTGCTCCAGGTGTCCTTTTTATTACATAGAATATTTTAGATGGGTTTTTTTCACCAAAATTTTTTATAATAATATTATCCAGAATTTTGTATTTATTAATGAATTTTTTTGTAAAATTTGGTTTAGGCCCGGTATTTGTTAAGAATCTTTTTAATATATTTTTTGACATTATTAATATTTATAAATTTGTTGTTTTAAAAATGGTTTTAATTTATTAACTGATAAAATGCACAATAAAACTTCTGTTGTTATAACTACAATTAATAAAATAAACGAAAATATTATTAATATTTCAAAAAATTGTAAAAAAAAAAAATGGTCTTTTCATGTAGTTGGTGACAAAAAAACACCTAAAAGTTATAAATTACCTTTTGGAAATTTTTGGAGTGTAAAGAAACAGACTAATTCAAATTTTAAATTAGCTAAAAAATTACCATTAAATAGTTATACAAGAAAAAATTTAGGTTACTTGTTTTCAATTTCTGAGGGAGCTGACATTATAATTGAAACTGATGATGATAATTATCCATATAAATCTTTTTATAGAGATAGAAAGATAAAACATAATATTAAAATCGTAAAAGATAAGGGTTTTTATAATGTTTATAGATTTTATTTAGAAGATAAAAATATTATTTGGCAAAGAGGTTTTCCAATAGAAAATATTTTGGATATAAAAAAAAATAAATTTACAAAAAGAAAAATAAATTGTTTTCTACAACAAGGCCTATGCAATGGAAATCCTGATGTAGATGCAATTTATAGATTAATGAATAAAAATTTAAATATAAAATTTAAAGATAAAACTAATTTGGGCGTTACCGGAAAAACATTTTCTCCAACGAATAGTCAAAACACAACATGGTTTAAAGATTCTTTTCCACTTATGTATCTACCTTCATTTTGTTCAATGAGAGCAACTGATATTTGGAGAGGTATTATTGCTCAATTTATATTAAATAAAAATGATCAAGTAACTCTTTTTCATTCACCAAATATAAAACAAATAAGAAATCAACATAATTTACAGAAAGATTTATTAGATGAAATAGAAGTTTATACAAATATTAAAAGATTAATTAAAATTTTAGAAACAATAAAGATTAAAAAGGGTTCTAAAAATTATATTATTAATTTAAAAAAATGTTATGAAGTATTATGTGGTAAAAATTTTTTCCCACTCAAGGAACTAGAACTGCTTAATTTATGGATTGAAGATTTATCTAATTGCTTTAAAACCGAAAAAAAAACTAGGTAAAATTTTTTTTAAATACCACATATAAAAAGCTAAATATTCATTTTGACTATTAAGACCATTGTTAATTGATCTACAATTAATTTTTGGATTACAAAACCTCACAAAATTACTAACATTAGTTTGCACAAAGATAAAACGTTTACAGCTTGCTAAAATTAAGCTTTCAATGAGTATCTCTTGGCCCAATTTATATCTATGTAATTTTCGTGGGTAAATTTTAAACGCATTATCTTTATAGGATCTATAAGAATTATAATAAATCAGTTTTGATCCAAAATTTGATTTAATTGTTTCAAACATTTCCTTATCTTCTGTACAAAAAAATATTTTATAAAATTTAAATTTTTTTAGTTCATTATTAATTAAATCTATCATTTGCTTTTTTGTTGGTGGATACGGATGTCCTGCAGAGGTTTTATAACTTGTTCCTCTGTAATGAATGCCTAAAATAGGTTTTTTTTTAAAACTATTTTTTTTAAATTTTTCAACAATTTTGACTATATTTTTTTTTACTTTAATCAAATTCTTAACTTTTTCAAATTTTTTGAAATTATATATTTTGTGGTCAAAATTTTTAAAAAATTCTTTTTTTGTTATAAAAACATTTTTACTTTGGTAAACATCTTTCAGTTTATAATTATTAAGTGGTTCAAAATAATAATTCCAAGCATTATAGTTATTCTCTATTTTTTTATTTTCGTTATAAATTGTAATAAAGTTTTCCATATCGACGATGGGAATAACATTTAATTTTTTGGCTATTAAAAGATGATTTAATACAAAAGTGAGATTAGAAAATAAGCCAGCGCCCGGCGATCTTTGTATTACATAAAAAAATTTTTTTGGGTTTTTTTTTCCAAAACTGTGAAATTCTATTTTATTTTGCAAATAATTTTTGTAATTATTATCTATTATTGGTTCTGCAATATTGTCAAATAAAAATGGTTTAATTTTATTTTTCACGATCTACTTTTAATATAGTTTTAAAGTATTTTTCACAATTTTTATTATAATCAAATCTATCTAAACTTTTAAAAGCTTTAATTGTAATATTTTTATAATTTTGATTTTTTTTATATTTAATTAGCAGTTTTGCAAGTTTTTCAAAATCACCCATTTTATATAAAAAACCTAATTTTCCATTTTGTAATATTTCAGAAGGTCCAGTTGGACAATTGGTAGATATAATAAATTTTTTAAGTGTAATTGCTTCAAGCAAGACGTTTGGGAGACCCTCATATATCGAACTTAAAACTAATAAATTTGATTTAGAAATATAAGGAAAAGGATTTTTAGTAAAATTTAATAATTTTATATTTTTGTTTAATTTGTTAAGCTTTATAAACTCTTTAATAATATCTTTATTTGCGCCATAACCAATTATTAAAAGTCTACATTTGATTTTTTTATTTGCGATATTAAAAGCCTTTAACAATGTTAAGTGATCTTTTTGATCTGTAAATCTTGCAACATTAATAATTTTTAAACCGTTATAATTATCGAAAAAATTAAATTTAGTTTTTATTTTACTTTTTTTTATTATTTCTTTTTTATTTAGAGGATTATAAATTAGTTGAGAAGATTTATTGAAGACATTTTTTATTTGTTTTTTAAATTCTATACTATTAACGATAACTAAATCACATTTTTTAAAAAAATATTTAAAAATAAAACTTTTTATATAATTTTTATTCCATCCCGATGGTGATGAGTTAGAACGAGAAATAATTTTAATACCAAATATTTTACATAAAATTATACAATAAATATTTGCTTGAAAAGAAAAAACAATTATATTTTTTTTTAAAATTATTTCATTTAACAGTATAAAGATACAAATTAAATATTTGAAATATTTTGAATAGGTTTTCTTTTTAAATTTTTTTGGACTTAAAATTTCGATTTTTTTATTAAAATTTTTTTTAAATTTTTTATCAAATGTTATTAAAGCTATGTTTTTAATTTTTTTACTTAAATAGTTAGAAATAATAATTAAATTTTTTTCTACACCTCCTCCTTCCATAGAAGGCATAAATAAAATTAATCTTTTTTCATTTTTCTCCATAATTTTCTTAAGGTGTTCTTGAAAGATTCATTTCTAAAAAATAATTTCTTATTCATCATTAAATTATTATCGTTTTTTTTTTTTAATATTGCTAATCCAGATGAAATAAATGAGAAACTTAAATCAAAATTCTCAATATTTTCAGAGTAAATAGAGATCAAAATTTCAAAAGTTTCTTTATTATTTATTTCACAATAAAAATTATTCCTATCCTTATTTTTTAAATAAGGCAAATGTGAGATATCATCTATAAATATATATCCGTCTTTTTTAATCATTGGATAATAACCATATAATATTTTTTTTACGTGATTGGCCTCATGCAAAGTATCTACAAATAATATGTCAATTTTTTCCCCAATTTCTGATTGAATAAAATCAAAATTATCATCTTTTGTTTTTAAAAACTTCCAGTTTAGATCATTAGAAACATTAGAACAGTCATCTATATCGACAGAAAAAAGTTTTCCTTTGTTTTGTTCACAAATTTTTAAAAATTTTTTTGTAGATCTGCCTTTTTGAACTCCTAATTCTAAAATTATGGGTTTATTAATTTTTTTAACTAAAGGGACTAGAGAGTGATCTAATTTATAATCAAAATCATTCATTCAGATATTTTAATTAATTTATTTGTTTAATAAGTTATATTTTAATAATATTAATACACTAGAATTACAAATTAGAAATACCTTGAGAAAAAAAATCTACTATTGGTCACCATTTTTATCCCCAATTGCTACTTGCAAAGCAGTAATAAATTCAGCTCATTCGTTAAATCTTTTTGGTTCAAATTATGAACCATTTATTTTTAATTTTTTTGGAGAGTTTAATAACTTTCAAAATATAAAAAAAACTGAGAAAATCAAATTTTTGAATTATTACAATTTGGATTTCACAAAGTTTTTACCCAAAGAAGGATTTATAGGAAGCAGATTTTCTTTTTTAATTTTTTTTTTCTTTGGTTTTTTTCCATTAAGAAAAATTTTAAAAAAAGATAAACCAAATTATCTACTTATACATCTCGTTACTTCTTTGCCACTAATTCTTTTGATACTTTTTAATTTCGAGACAAAATTTATTTTAAGAATTTCTGGATATCCAAGAATGAATTTTTTAAGAAGACTTTTATGGAAAACTGCATTTAAGAAAATATATTTGATTACATGCCCAACAAACAATACATTAAATTATATTAAAGGTTTAAACCTTGTGGACTCCTCAAAACTAAAACTTTTATATGATCCAATAATTTATGTTAATGAGATAAATAAGAAAAAAAATGAAAAAATAGATTTGGGAAATTTTTTTTTATCTGTTGGCAGATTAACCAAACAAAAGAACTTTATGTTTTTATGTAAAGCTTTTAAGGAACTAATTAAAAAAAATAAAGATATTAAGCTAGCTATAGCCGGAAGTGGTGAAGAAGAGTTAAATTTAAAAAGATTTATAAATATAAATAACCTGCAAGATAATATTATTTTGCTAGGCTATGTTGAAAACATTTATCCATATTTTAAAAATTCAAGAGGTTTTATTTTATCCTCATTATGGGAGGATCCCGGTTTTGTTTTAATAGAAGCATCATTCTGCAAATCAATAGTTTTTTCTTCTAATGCATGGCCGGGCCCTATTGAGTTAATTAAAGATAATTTTAATGGAGTTGTTTTTGAAAGTAACAACTTAAAAAATTTTCTGGAGAAATTTAAATATTTTATAAAATTAGAAAACTCTAGCAAAATAAAATTAAATAGTCTAAAGCAAAGTAAAAAATTTACTCTATTTCATCATTATAAAAATTTAGTAAAATTGTTTTAATCATGACGATTTCTACGCTTATTCTTTTTTTTATTTTTTCCTTAATAATTTTATTTTCTACTATTGGCTATGGTCTTCTAACGGTAAAATTGTTGCGGTCTGAAAAATTAAATTTTAATTATGGTTTAATAGGAATTTTAGGACTTTTTTCTTTAAGTATTATCTCCAGCTATACACATTTACTTTTTTCACATAATTATATTCACAATTTGACAATAATTTTACTTGGCTTGTTATGTTTAGCAATTTTGAATAAAAATTTTTTCAAAGAAACAAAATATACTTTTATTATTTTTATTTTTTTATTTATTTCAATTTTAATGGCAAAAACAAATGAAGATTTTGGTTATTATCATTTGCCAAATTCTTTACAATTTGCTGAACAAAAACTTCAATTTGGTCTTGGAAATCTAAATCACGGCTTTAAACATATTAGTTCTCTTTTTATGATTATGTCTTTAAACTATCTTCCGTTATTTAATTTTTATCTTTTTAATTTAACAAATTTATTATTCCTTACATTTTTCATAACCTTTCTATTATTCGAGATATATTTTAAAAATAAAAAAAACTTAAATTTATCCAACATTTTACTTAGTTTTTTATTAATTTTATTTTTAACAAAATTTGCGCGATTAGCAGAATTTGGTTCAGATCTTTCTGGTCAAATAATTATTTCTATGTTTATCTTTTATTTGCTAGAATTTTTTTATAATGAAAAAATTAGTCAGGTTGAGAAAATTTACTATTTAAAGATTTCATTAATATTGATAACTTTTGCTGTTACCTTAAAGTTTATATCGGTTATATATTCATCTTTTTACCTGATGTTTTTCCTGGTTGTTAAAAATAAAAATTTTTTTTTTCTTAATTTGATAAAATCAAATTTCTTGATCTTTATTTTTGCACCATTAGCTATATTCATTTTTTTAAACTTTTCTGCAACAGGTTGTCTTATATATCCAGTTAAAACTCTATGTTTTTCAGAAAAATTTGATTGGGCAGTAAGTTCAGATGTAATAAGCTATTTAAATTTTTATTATGAACTCTGGGCAAAGGGCGGAGCGGGTCCGAATATTTCTGTAGAAAATAGTGAAGACTATATAAAGTATATA
>TARA_B100000963_G_scaffold69795_2_pt1 | contig 37647 bp, 31 predicted proteins | sample TARA_B100000963 | Tara Oceans TARA_B100000963 (sample SAMEA2622097) | marine metagenome | biome: marine biome (ENVO:00000447); feature: surface water layer (ENVO:00002042); material: "saline water (ENVO:00002010), including plankton (ENVO:xxxxxxxx)" | depth 5 m | reverse complement strand
GGTAAAATTATTAATGGTTCAAACCAGGAGAATGTTGCCTATCCATCAGGTTTATGTGCAGAGAGAGTAGCTATTTTTTATGCAAGTTCTAATTATCCAAATGTTAAAATAATTAAAATGGCTATATCAGTTCAAGCTGTTGATTTTAATATCAATGATGTAATTTCACCTTGTGGAGCATGTAGGCAAGTTATGGCAGAATATGAAGAGAATCAAAACTATCCAATTCAAATTATTTTACATTCTCCAAATAATGATATTTTGATAGTAGATAGAGTTCAAGATTTATTACCTTTTATGTTCAAAAGTCCTCATTTAAAAAAACATTAAATATTAAATCAATGCATATACTTACAACATCAATTGAATATTTAAAAGGTGTTGGTCCTGTAAGAGCTGATTTATTAAAAAAGGAACTTAAAATTTTTACTTTTAGAGATTTATTATTTCATTTTCCATTTAGATATATTGACAAAAGTAAAATTTATCTTATTGCTGACTTAACACCTGAAATGCCAAATATTCAGTTATTTGGAAAAATTATAAAAATTGAAGAAAAGGGTCATAAAAAAAGTAAGAGATTAATAGCATATTTTCAAGATAAGTCTGGCATAGTAGAGTTAGTTTGGTTTAAAGGATTAAGGTGGATTAAGTCTTCAATAAAATTAAATTCTAAATATCTTGTTTTTGGTAAACCTTCTTTTTTTAAGGGTACATATAATATAGTTCATCCAGAGATTGACCTAAAAGAGGATAATGATAATTTTTTTGCAACTGGTTTTCAAGCAGTTTACCCTTCAACTGAATTATTAAATACTAGAGGATTAAGTAGTAGAGCAATTAGTAAATTAATTAAAACATTACTTCCTTTGTTACAGGATTGTTTTGATGAAACCTTATCTACTGATATTATTTCTAAATCAAATCTTCCCAGTAGAAAGGAAGCTTTTTTTAATATTCATATTCCTAAAAATACAAAAAGCTTAATTCGTGCACAAAAAAGATTAAAGTTTGAAGAATTATTTTTTTTCCAATTACATTTATTAAAAACAAAAGTTAATAGACAAGAAAAGATAAAAGGGTATTCATTTCAAATTTTAGGTGATAATTTTAATAATTTCTACCAAAATTTCTTACCATTTGATTTGACTAATGCACAAAAAAGAGTTTTAAGAGAAATACGTAATGACCTAAAATCTTCAAAACAAATGAACAGATTGCTACAGGGAGATGTTGGTAGTGGAAAAACTTTAGTTGCATTGCTTTCAATGCTTATTGCTGTAGATAACAAGTATCAAGCATGCATTATGGCTCCAACAGAAATTTTAAGTCAACAACATTTTCAATATTTTTCTGACTTTTTGAATAGTTTAGATATTAATATTGCATTATTGACAGGCTCTACTAAAGCTAAATATAGGAAAACAATACATGAGCAGTTAGAAGATGGAAGTATAGATTTACTCATTGGGACACATGCATTACTTGAAGACAGTGTTAAGTTTCATAATTTAGGTTTAGTAATTATTGATGAGCAACATAGATTTGGTGTTGCTCAACGTGCTCGATTATGGAAAAAAAATAATCGTCCGCCTCATGTTTTAGTAATGACAGCGACACCTATTCCAAGAACTCTTTCTATGACACTTTATGGAGATTTAGATATTTCCGTTATTGATGAACTTCCTCCTGGAAGAAAGCTAGTTAAAACTACATGGAAATCTGATTCCTCAAGACTCAAAATCATTAATTTTATCAAACAACAAATAAAAAGCGGGAGGCAAATTTATATTGTGTTTCCTTTAATTGATGAAAGTGAAAAATTAGAATATAAAAATTTAGTTGAAGGAATTAATTCTATTGAGAGAGAATTTCCATTACCTGAATACCAGGTAAGTATATTGCATGGTCAAATGAAGGCTGAAGACAAAGAATATGAAATGAAAAGATTTGTTGAAGGAGTTACAAATATAATGGTTTCTACAACAGTTATTGAAGTTGGTGTAAATGTGCCTAACGCATCTGTAATGATTATTGAAAGTGCTGAGCGTTTTGGTCTTTCTCAATTACACCAGCTAAGAGGAAGAGTTGGTAGAGGTGCAGAACAGTCTTATTGTATTTTGATGAGTGGAAACAAGTTAAGTAATGAAGCTAAGGCTAGACTTTCTACTATGGTAAAAACAAATGATGGTTTTAAGATTGCAGAAGAGGACTTAAAGTTAAGGGGTCCAGGTGATATGATGGGGACTCAACAAAGCGGTATGCTTAATTTTAAATTAGTAGATCTTGTTAGAGATAATAATATTTTAATTTTTGCTAGAAGAGAAGCCGAAAATTTGCTGCAAAACGATCAAAATTTAGAAAAAGCAGAAAATATTAATATTGCTAAAACATATTTACCGTACGCAAAAGAGAGATTAGGCTGGAGTAGAATTTCATAAAAAAAAGGGTAAGCTACTTATATCGCACCGCTACAACCTACTACCCTTGCTGCATTCCTGCCCTGGGGGAGTTCATAGGGAGCTGGTCGTACAAGACTTACCCTCGTCTGCAAAAATAAGATTATTCTAATAAGATTCAAATAATTTCTTGTCATGTATTTTATTTATATTTGACGAAGTTTAAAAAAACAAATGAAGGACAAAGAATTTATAAAAAATAGAGGCCTATATTTTGGTATATATTTATCAATTTTTCCTTTTTTTTATTTTTTATTTGATAATAATTTATCATTAAACATCTTCAAGTTAGTATTTTGGGTTTTGTGGATTATAGGAGTTTTTTATTTATTGTATATCTTTGGTAAAGAGTATAGAAATAATTACAATCTTTTTAATTTTAAGCAGGTATTCACTTTATTGTATAAAATATCTTTAAGAGGTCTATTAATTTTATTTGTAATTGAAATAATTTTATGGAAAGGTCTGTTTGAAGAAAGATATATTAGTTTACAGACATCTCTAATGCAGCCATCCCTCAATGGTATAGAATCAATAAAATCTGAACTAAAGAAAGATAGTGCTGACAAAATAATAGGTATAGAGGAGTACCAAGAAAAATTAGAAAAATTGGAAAAATATAAAACAGATATCAATGATCAATGGAAAGATGGTGTGAAAATTACCTATTTTATTAAAATTCTAATTGGGAGGCTATTTCTTTTCATATTTATTAATCTAATTCTAGCATTCTTTTTAAGAAAAAAAATAGTTATTTAATCTATGGATATTAGTATTATTATTCCTTTATATAACGAAGCGGATTCATTATCAGAATTATGTTCATGGATTAATGATGTAATGAAAAAAAATAATTATTCATATGAAATTTTATTAATTGATGATGGAAGTAAAGATAGTTCTTGGAAGAAAATTGAAAATCTATCAAAATCTAATTCACAAATAAAAGGCATAAAGTTTAGAAGAAATTATGGAAAATCTGCGGCTTTAAATGTTGGTTTTTCAAAAGCTAATGGATCCGTCGTAATTACTATGGATGCTGATTTACAAGATAGCCCTGAAGAAATTCCTGAATTATATAAAAAAATTAAAAATGAAAATTTTGATTTAGTTTCTGGCTGGAAAGAAAAGCGTTTTGATCCAATAACTAAAACTATACCAACTAAATTGTTTAATTGGGCTGTTAGAAAAACCTCTGGAATTAAATTAAATGATTTTAATTGTGGTTTGAAAGCTTACAAATCTTCAGTTGTCAAATCAATTGAGGTTCATGGAGAAATGCATAGGTACATACCTGTTTTGGCAAAGTGGGCTGGATTTTCAAAGATAACTGAACAGATCGTAAAACATCAGCCAAGAAAATATGGTAAAACTAAGTTTGGTGTTGAGCGTTTTATTAATGGTTTTTTAGATTTGTTGACAGTTACATTTGTTACTAGATTTGCTAAAAAACCAATGCATTTTTTTGGTATACTAGGCTTAATAATGTTTTTTTTAGGCTTTATTTTATTTACTTTCATAAGTGGTAATAAGTTATATTGTATTATGAATGATGAACCAGCTACAAATATTGCAGAAATGTCTGGTTTTTACATTGCCCTAACAGCAATGATTATTGGAGTCCAATTATTTTTAGCTGGTTTTATAGCGGAAATGATTTCCAGAAACAATTATGATCGTAATAATTATCAAATAGAACAAGAAATTTAATTTATGACAACTAATTTAATTACTGGAGCATGTGGCTTCGTAGGAAAAAATATGGTCTGGCGACTATTAGAAACAACAAAAGATCAACTTATAATAATTGATAATTTAAGTGTTGGAAAACATCCTGACACGTGGATTAGTCTTCAAAAAACATATCAATCTGATAATATTTGTATTTATTCTAAAGATGGTACTGATCGTGTTTTTTTTATTGAAGAAGACGCGCGAGAAACATTTCGGTCTTTGAGGTTGGACGGATCTTATTTCAAAAAGAAATTTAATTTAAATTATGACAGGCTAAATGATGTTTTTCATTTTGCTGCTATTGTAGGTGGACGTGCAAAAATAGATGGTGATCCAATGATGGTAGCTTTAGACTTAGCAATTGATGCTGAATTTTTTTATTGGATCTGTAATAATAAGCCAGAAAGAGTTTTGTATCCAAGCTCATCTGCAGCTTATCCAATCGACTTACAAACAGACGATGGAGCTATTGCTTTAAAAGAATCTGACATAGATTTTTCTAAAATGGGAGAGCCTGATATGACTTATGGATGGTCTAAACTAACTGGAGAATATTTAGCTAAAATAGCTGCTAAATTTTATGGGGTGCATATAACTTGTATAAGACCATTTTCTGGTTATGGTGAGGATCAAGATTTAACATATCCTATTCCAGCTATTGCCAAAAGAGCTGCATTAAAAGAAGATCCTTTTGAAGTTTGGGGAACAGGCTATCAAGGTAGAGATTTTGTGCATATTGAAGATGTAATTGATTGTATTCTTTTAGCTATGAATAAAATTAGTGATGGGACAGCAATAAATATAGGAATGGGAAGATTAACTACTTTTAGAGATATAATCAATGTTTTTTGCAAATTTGCTGGTTATAGCCCTAATATTAAGACATTACTTGATAAACCTGTAGGAGTACACTCAAGATATTGCGATATGCAATTTGTTAAAAATAAGCTAAATTGGGAAGCAAAAATATCTTTAGAAGAAGGATTAAAAAGAGTATACGATAGAGCAATAGCTAATTTAGATAAAGACTAATGCGAAAAGTTGTATGTCTAGGCCCAGGACCTATATTTAAAGGAGGTATTAGTAATTATAATGTGTCTCTTGCTAAAGCAATTAATGAAGAACCTGAAACAGAAGTTCATATAATTTCATGGACTGAACAATATCCAAGAATAATTCCAAGAAAGTATAAAGATGAAGTAAGTAAAAAAAAATTTTTAGATGATACATCTATCAATATTGAATATATTCTCAATTTTAATAAATTAAGTACTTGGAAAAAAACAATTAATAGAATCTTAGAAATAAATCCACAAATTGTAATTATACAATGGGCAATTGCAATTCAAGGAATCCCATTAAATTATGTTATAAAAAAATTAAAAAAACATGGTGATATTGAGATCATAGGTGATCTTCATTTTATTATACAAAAAGAGGGAAGTATTTTAGATAATTTTTTAACGAAGATAACTTTATCTTCCATTGGAACATATATCACTCATTCATTAAAGACATATGATGAGCTTAATTTATTATTTAATAAAAAACATAAACTAGCAAAAGAAAATGGCGAAAGAGAAATAAATACACAGCAAGTTCTTAATTTATTTCATCCTGTCTATAAGTTATTTAAAGTTGATCCTAGCTTTGATAAGCAAAAAATTAAGAATGAACTAGGTTTAAAAAAACATGTTTTTTTATTTTTTGGATTTATAAGAAAATATAAAGGATTGCATAATGTTATTCCGGCTTTTCATATGCTCCAACAAAAACGAGATGATGTTAGTTTACTTATTTGTGGTGAAGAGTTTTGGAACACTGTTGATCAAAGGAAGATATCAGTTAAGCTTAAGAAATTTATCTTTGGAATTGCAAAGAAATTTTTATTAAAAACAAAAAATGATGAGTCCAATTATAGACCACTTGATTTGGTTGATAAATTAGGGGTTAAAAATTGTCATGTTTTTTCAGATTTTATTCCTAATGAAGATGTTAATAAATATTTTCAAGTATCTGATGCAATTTTATTATTTTACTCTTATGCAACTCCTTCAGGTGTTGAGTCATTGAGCTATAATTTTAGATTACCTGTTCTTGCTACAAATGTTGGGCATTTTCCAGAGACAGTAAATGATGGAGTTGATGGATTTTTAGCAGAAAAAGATTCTCTACAAAGTATGGTGGATACTATGATTAAATCAATTGAAAATCCAATTGATAAAAAAATGATTGATAAAAAAGCACATAAAATGAGCTGGAAAAATTATGCTAAAGCTATTTTATACAAGTATCCCTGCTCTAAAAACTAATTTTTCATAAAAATTTACTTGTCTTTTCTTTTTATATTTGCTGAAAAAATCATGCAATCAATTTGTTTTTTTATATTTTTCTTAATTCCTTTCTTAAGTTCTTCTCAGTTAATAAATTATGTTGATAGTTCTGGTATGAAACAAGGTACTTGGCAAAAAAAATACAATAATGGAAATGTTAGGTATGAAGGTTTTTTTAAGGACAATAAAGAGATTGGTTTGTTTAGATACTTTTATGAGGATGGTAGCTTAAAGTTAGAAAAAAAATTTTTCAACAACAGTACTGCAGCAGCTGCACATTTTTATTATAAAAATGGCAATATTAAATCTTCTGGTTTATATGTTAAGGGCTTAAAAGATAGTACATGGAATTATTATGATTATGATAGTGTTTTGGTTATGACTGAGCAATATTTAAATGGTAAATTAAATGGGGTTACAAAAACTTTTTATAATGAAGGGTCTATCTATGAAATTAAAAATTGGTCCGATAATACTTTAAATGGAATTTGGAAACAATTTTATTTAAACGGAAACTTAAAGATGAAAGCTCAATATAACAATAATAATAGGGATGGGGAGGAGTTTTATTATTATCCAAATGGTAATATTTTATCATCTGGGTTTTACAATAATAATTTAAAGATTGGTGTTTGGCAGTACTATTTTGAGGATGGTTCAATTGATACAACAATAAATTTCAATGAGTAAAGGAAGAGTTTTAATGGCTATGAGTGGAGGTATTGATAGTACAATGGCATCTTTAATACTGCATGAATCAGGATATGAAGTAATTGGTTTAACAATGAAAACTTGGGATTATGCTAGCTCAGGTGGTAATAAAAAAGAAACAGGTTGTTGCAGCCTTGATGCAATAAATGACGCAAGAAAATTAGCTGTTGACTGTGGTTTTCCTCACACTATACTTGATATTAGAGACGAATTTGGAGACTATATAGTTGATAATTTTATTAATGAATATATTGCAGGTAGGACTCCTAATCCCTGTGTTCTTTGTAATACTCATATAAAATGGGAAGCATTATTAAAAAGAGCAGACATGCTAGACTGTAAATTTATAGCCACTGGTCATTATGCTCAAGTAAGATATGAAAATTCAAGGTACATAGTTTCTAAAGGTCTTGACAGTAACAAAGATCAGTCTTATGTTTTATGGGGAGTCAAACAAGAATGTTTAGCTAGAACTATTTTTCCAATGGGAGGTTATCACAAGGAAGATATCAAAAAGATGGCAATTAGCAGAGGTTACAAAGAACTAGCAATAAAAAGCGAAAGCTATGAAATTTGTTTCATACCTGATAATGATTATAGGTCTTTTTTAAAAAGAAGAGTTAGTAATTTAGAATCTAAAGTTGCGGGTGGAAATTTTATTTCTACCAAGGGTGAAGTTCTTGGAAAACATGAAGGTTATCCTTTTTATACTATTGGACAAAGAAAAATTGGTATCTCTCTTGGTTCAAAACCAACTTATGTTGTAGGAATTAATCCCAAGGACAATACAGTAGTAGTTGGCTCAAAAGAGGACTTAAAAATGCAAACTATGTATGTGCGAAGTATTAATTATGTAAAATATCCTAAAATAGAAGATGGTACAAATCTTTTAGTAAAAATAAGGTATAAGCATCCAGGAGAAATAGCTACTATTTTTAATGTTAAAAATAATTTAAAAGTTATTTTTCATAACAAAGTATCTGGTATCGCACCAGGACAGTCTGCTGCTTTTTATGAAGAGAATGATTTAGTAGCTGGAGGATTTATTATGAAAAATTAATTTGTGGCGTTTAAACTAAAATATAAAGATACTTTTCAGTTTTCTAACTTAATTTTAGATTACTTAAACGAGGATAAAAAAGTGAAGCCTTTTATTAATTATTTTCCTAGAAAAGAAAATTTCATAAAGCAAATAAAGTTAAAAGAAAAGCAAAAAATAAATAGAAATGTTTTAGTTGAAAGTTTAAAGAAGCAAAATCAAAGTCTTAAACTTTCAAAAAAAACACATAACAATATTGACTTAATTTTAAAAAAAAATACATTTACAGTTACTACAGGTCATCAATTATGTTTATGTACTGGTCCATTGTATTTTATATATAAAATTATTTCTACTATTAATTTATGTGAAAAGTTAACTGAACAAAATAAAGAATACCATTTTGTTCCAGTTTTTTGGATGGCTTCTGAAGATCATGACCTTGAGGAAATAAATCATATCAATTTATTTAGTAAAAAGGTACAGTGGGATACAGATCAAACTGGAGCAGTTGGACAAATGAATTTAAATAACATAGAGGATTTTTTATTAGAAATAAAGAACTACTTTAAAAATTCTTCCAATAAAAAGGTATTTTCAATTTTAGAAGAAAGCTATTTGAAACACAATAATTTATCTGAAGCTACAAGGTTTTTAGTAAATGAGTTATTTGGAAAATATGGTTTAGTGATTATTGATTCAAATTCTAAAGAACTTAAAGAGCAATTTGTTAAACAAATGAAAAAAGATATATGCTATAGTTCTTATTATAAATATCTGAAAAAAACAACTCAGGATCTAGCCAAAAATTATAAAACACAAGCTAATGTTAGAAAAGTAAATTTTTTTGAAATATCTAAAAGAAATAGAAAATATATTACTGACAATTATGATGAAATCAAAATTGAAGATAATGTAGAAATTTATAGTCCAAATGTATTGATGCGTCCTTTATTTCAAGAGATTATTCTGCCAAATGTTTCGTATGTAGGGGGAAGTGCTGAAATATCATATTGGTTGCAGTTAAAGTCAGTTTTTGATATTGAGAAAATACCTCTTCCAATTCTAGTTCTCAGAAACTCTCTTATGCTTATATCCTCGAAACAAAAAAAAGTTCTAAATGACAAAGGTTTTAAGCTGGAGGATATCTTTCTTTCTAAAGAAGAGTTACACAAAAAATATATTTTAAATCATTTTAATAAAGAATTGTCTTTAGAAAAAAATGCGAAAAAGCTTAAAAAGATATATGAAGAATTGCTGTTAAAGACGACTGATGATGGATTAAAAAGTAGTATTAGAGCACAAATTCACAAACAAATAGATTGGATAACTAATTTGGAAAAAAAATTAATCAAAGAAAAAAAGAAAGCACATGTTTCATCTTTAAATCAAATTGATAAAATCAAAAAACAATTATTTCCAAATAATAAATTGCAAGAGCGTTATGAAAATTTTCTTCAGTATTATATCTCAAATAATGATAAATTTATTGAAATTATTAAAGATGTAGTTGATCCACTATCAGCTAATTTTGTAGTTTTGGATATTTAATTTTTATGAAGCACGAAAAAGTATTGATTGTTGATTTTGGTTCTCAGTATACTCAGCTAATTGCTAGAAGAGTTAGAGAACTCAATATTTATTCAGAAATACATCCATTTAATAAACTTCCTGATATAGATAATAAATGGAAAGCTGTCATTTTTTCTGGTTCACCTCATTCTATTCATGATAAAAATCATCCAAATATTGAATTAAAAAATATTAAAGGTAAAATACCACTTCTTACAATTTGTTATGGTGCACAGTTTTTAGTTGCTAGCTCTGGAGGAGATGTAGTAAAATCAGAACATCGAGAATATGGACGTGCAAATTTAACGTATTTCGATTCGACATCTAAATTATTTAAAAAGGTGACTAAAAATTCTCAAGTTTGGATGAGCCATGCAGATACAATTGTGAAAATGCCTGAAAATTTTGTTTTACTAGCCTCAACTAGTGATGTAAAATTTACAGCCTTCAAAATTAAAGATGAAGATACTTATGGTTTACAATTTCACCCAGAAGTTTATCACTCACTTGATGGAAAACAAATGTTAAGTAATTTTTTATTAGACATTTCATTATGTTCTCAAGACTGGACTCCTTCTGCTTTTGTGAATGAATCTGTATCAAATTTAAAAAAGACAATACAAAATGATAAAGTAATTTTAGGTCTTTCTGGAGGAGTTGATTCAACAGTTGCTGCAGTACTACTAAATAAAGCAATTGGAAATAATTTACACTGCATATTTGTCGATAATGGTCTGTTACGTAAAAATGAATTTCAAAGTGTTTTAAAACAATATAAAGGAATGGGTTTAAATGTTGAAGGTGTTGATGCAAAAGATAGTTTTTATAGTGCTCTAGTTGGTCTCAGTGATCCTGAAAAAAAACGTAAAGCTATTGGAAAGAAATTCATAGAAGTTTTTGATGATGCTTCAAGTAATATGCAAAATGTTAAATGGTTAGCACAAGGAACTATTTATCCCGATGTTATTGAGTCTGTTTCAGCAACAGGAGGACCTTCACAAACTATTAAATCTCATCATAATGTAGGAGGATTACCAAAATACATGAAGCTTAAAATCATAGAACCATTAAAAATGTTATTTAAAGATGAAGTTAGAAGGATTGGAAAATCGCTATTAATTAGTAACAAATTATTACAGCGTCATCCGTTTCCGGGACCTGGTTTAGCAATACGAATTTTAGGAGACGTTACAATTGAAAAAGTAAAAATATTACAAGAGGTTGATGATATTTTTATTTTAGCTTTAAAAAAGTCTGGCTTATATGAAAAAGTCTGGCAAGCAGGAGCAATTTTTCTGCCCGTACAATCAGTTGGTGTAATGGGTGATGAACGAACGTATGAAAATGCAGTAGCTTTGCGAGCAGTAGAATCCACTGACGGAATGACAGCTGACTGGGTTCATTTGCCTCATGATTTTTTAGCTAATGTTTCTAATGAAATTATAAATAAGGTCAAAGGAATAAATCGCGTAGTTTATGATATATCTTCTAAGCCACCAGCAACTATTGAATGGGAATAAAACATCACATATTGAATATTATTTTTTTTCTTTGTTGTAAGTCAGTTATTTCAGCTACAATTTCGTCAGATACTATTATTTTTTCAGGCAAAAAGTTTGTTGAACATGTTGTAGATGCTGGTGAGTCACTAAATTCTATTGCTAAATTTTATAGTCTATCTTCTGAAGATATTAAAATGGCTAATGATCTTTCAAAAAATTTATATTACAAACAATTACTTTACATTCCTGTATATTTGAATTTAGAAAAATCTAAAATTGATTTGGACGATTCTGTTTTTAATGACACAGACACAAATACCACAAATGTTGCTCTTTTTTTGCCATACTATGTTGCTAAAAATCATACGCTTGAAATTGAAGATAGTTTAAAGTATGTTAATGATTTTTATAGTAAATCTGAATCCTCATTGTCATTTCATCTTGGTGTTGAATTAGCTCTTGATTCTTTAAAACAATCAGGAAAAAAAATAAATTTATTTTGCTTTGATACAAATCAAGACACCCTACAAGTTAGTCAAATTATAAAATCTGATACTCTTAATAGTATGGATATAATTATTGGTCCGATGTACTCAAAGCTTTTTTATTTATTGAGTAAAAAATATGGAAATGATTCGACTAAAATTTTAATTTCTCCTCTCTCAAGAGAAAACAAATCTAGATCGTATTCTTCTGTTTATCAAATTGCTTTAACTCATGCTATTCAATCTCAAAAATTAGTTGAATATTTAATTGATAACTCAACAAACGATAGTATTCTTATACTACATGACACAAAGCATGTTGATATTGTAAACAAAGCTAAATATAATTTTAAGAAAGAAAATTTAATAGTGAAAGACTACAATTTTTCTGACATAGAAGATATTAAAAAAATATGTACGGATTCTCAAAATATACTTCTCATATCAACAAACAAGGCATTTGTTAGTAGAGCGTTGTCATCTATGGGTGCATTAGATATACCATTAACCGTATTTGCTTTTGAGGCTTTACAAAATTATAGTAATTTAGATATCAATAATTTAATGAATTTAAATGTTCATATAATAAATTCACGAAGTATTGATTTAAATAATCACTTTGATATAACTTTTGTTAATTCTTTTCAAAAAAAATATTTAACAAATCCTCAAAAATATTCTAAAATTGGATATGATATTATAATGCATTTTCTAGGTGACACTAAAATCTATAATTTTGAACAGCTTAACCCAGGTTGTTACGAAAATACATTTGCACCAATTTTCCGATATAACAATTATGTTTTAGAAAAAATTCACTAAAATTTCGTAAAATTCTATTTTTTATATTTGCAATATGCGATTAGTGTTTATTAGTTTAATGCTTTTATTATATTCTTTGTCTCTACAATCTCAGACATATGATACTTTAACTATATGTAATGGTGATAGTATTTTTATCTACAATAATTGGGAATCGCAAAATGGTGTTTATACAGATGGTTTTAATTTCACAACCTTAGTTGTTAATCCAACTCCTAATTTGATAGGAAGTTTTATCCTAAACGGAAATACAACACAACCAATACCTAATACATACGAACTAACTCAAGCTATAGGAAATCAATCTGGATCGGCGTGGAATAGTGTTACATTAAATCTTACTCAACCCTTCAGCTTTGATGTTGATATGTTTTTTGGTTATAATAACAATGGTGCGGATGGAATTGCCTTTTTATTACAACAGGTCAATACCAGCGTTGGTAGTAGCGGAGGAGGTCTAGGATATCAAGGAATTTCACCATCTTTTTGCATAGAGTTTGATACATGGAGAAATTCAAATAATTCAGACCCATATTATGATCATATTGCAGTACAAAAAAATGGTAATTTGAACCATTCAGGCAATAACAATTTGCAAGCCCCAGTCGGTTTTCCTCCAAATAATTTAAATATTGAAAATGGGCAATGGCATAATGTAATTTTTACATGGGATCCTAGTATGTTTAATTTTAAAGTTTATTTCAATGGTGTAGTCGTAGTTAATTATTACGCTGATATAGTTTCAGATATTTTTTCTAACAACCCTAACGTGTACTGGGGTTTCACTGCCGCAACTGGGGGAGCAAATAATCTTCAAATATTTAGGGTTAACTCTTTAGGTATTCAATTATCTGATGTCACAATTTGTAGTGAAGATACTATTCAAATAGACCCTCAGATAAATAGTAATCTGTTTACATATTTATGGTCTCCTAATTATAATATTATTGATAACACTGTTCCAATTCCATATATTTTCCCTGATTCAACAATTAATTACTTATTTCAAGTAACAAACAGTTATGGTTGTTCTTACATCGATTCATTAACAGTACATGTCAATCAACAATCATCAACATTGACAGATGTGGCTGTATGTAGCTCATATATATGGTCTGTTGACGGAAATACTTATCAAGCACCAGGAACTTACACAAATTTAAGTACTAATTCTGATGGTTGTGATCATATTGATTCTCTTGTTTTGACATTAGCAAGTGGTGGATGTATCGACTCATTGGCTTGTAATTATGATTCTTTGGCAATTTGTGATGATGGATCATGTTTATATAATATTGCAAACCCATTAATTATAAGTACGTGTGATGGACTAAGTGAAGGAGGAATAGGTGTTAGTATTTCTTCTATTATTCCAAATAATAATTATTCATTTACAGTAGATAATTCATCTTTCTTTAATTATGATGATACTGTCAGTAATTTATCTGCTGGTTTTTACAACTTTGAATTTTTTATTAATAACATAAGTTGTGGGGTGCAAAATGTAGAGGTAACTAATTATTTGCCAGTTAATTACACATTGAATAATATTGATGAAACATGCTCAGGATCATCTGATGGAGTTGCTTATATAAATATACAGGGTGTAAATGCTCCAAATGATACTATTTCTAATTTATCATATTGCCAATCAAATCCAAATTCAAACTTCATAACTACTCCTCAAACAATTATAGAAGAAGTTCAATTATTTGGAGATAATTTTAACATTAATAATAACACACAATTATCTGCTGATTTTTACGAAGATTATACTACCTCTTTTTTTGCTGATATTTCTCCAAATCAAAACTATACTGTAAATGTTACATTAGCAAACATGGGTTTTCCTGCATATGATCCAGAAGCTATTAATGTATATATAGATTTTAATATTGATGGAGATTTTTTTGACCCTGGAGAAGATCTTGGTGTTATTCTGATTCCATCCGGAACTTGGACTACAAACACTATTTATCCATTTAATTTCACAGTTCCAAACAATGCAATTTCTGGCCCAACAAGAATGCGTGTAATATGTATGAGTAATGCAGGTAGTGCACCGATAAATATGGGTCCTTGTGAAGACCCAACAGGCTTTGGAACACCATGGTTTGGAGCAACTGAAGATTATTCAGTAGTGATTAATAATAGTGTTTCGTGCTCGTATTTGTGGTCTAATGGTGCTTCTTCAGATAGTATTTATGCACTCTCTAGTGGAACATATTTTGTTTCAATACTAGATCAAAATGGTTGTATTAGTACCGACTCTGTAATTATTGATAATAATTATAACCCAACAGTCTCTACAAGTCAGGATCAAACTATTTGTCATTCAGGATCTGCGAGTCAGCTAACAGCGAGTTCAAATATTAGTGGAAATTATAGCTGGTACCCACCAAATTCCTTTGTAGATCCTAATGTTCAAAATCCTATTTTTTCATCTAATTTAACATCAACAACCACTTTTGTTGTTACTTTGCTAGACAGTAATGGGTGTTCTGCTTTAGATTCAGTTATTGTTAATGTAAATCCAATTCCTAGTGTTACAATTTCTGCTTTGCCTAGTCCTGCGTGCCAAAATGATACAATTCAACTTATTGCATCATCATCAATACCATTAAACCTTTTTAGATTTCAGCATAATTCAGGAAATGGTTGGCAGAACATCATAACAACCAATAACGGGGGATGGGGTAATATAAATCCTCAGATTTTTAATAACATTATTACAACAACTCAGTTTAGAGTTAGGGTTAGAGAATGGTGGGGATGTACAGTAAGCCCATGGTCTCCTGTTATAAGCGTTCCTATTAATGCTGTAAATACACCATTAATAAGTCATAATTAAATTAATAAAATATAATAATGTAAATTATTTAATAAAAATAACCAAAACAATGAAAACAATTAAAACAATTAAAACAAAATCATTTATGATTGTACTAATTTGCTTTGTCTTTAGTATTAACTCTAAAGCTCAAACAAGTACATCACCAACCCAAGATGTTTGTGTTGGTTCAACTGAACCTTATTTATTAAATCCCTCAAACAGTATGTCTAGTTATCAGTGGACTTTAAATGGAGGAGGTGTTATATCATCAGGTCAAGGCAGTGGTTCAATATTAATTGACTGGAACACTAATGCTGGAGGACCATATACTCTCACTGTTGTAGAGACTGACATAAATGGTTGTGTAGGTCTACCAAAAACTGTAGATGTAACATTACATGATTTAGATAACGCAACTTTTATACTAACAGATTTTTGTGAAGGTTCTTCAAATTCTGCGTCATCAATTATTTCTGCAGGTGGTACTTTTTATTTTAATCCAATACCAACAAATGGTGAGATATTAGATCCAATTACTGCAGAAATTACTGGAGGAATTGCAGGAAACACATATTTTGTTGAGTATATTACAAATGGATTATGTCCGCAACAAAATATCGAATCAGTTTCAGTAAATAGTTTAGATGATGCGTCTTTTTCACTAAATAATTTTTGTTCAGATTCTCCAAATTCTGCATCAGCAATAGTTACTGTAGGTGGAGTATTTTCATTTAATCCATTGCCTACAGCAGGAGAAACAATTAATGCTACAACTGGAGAGATTACAGGTGGTATTCCTGGTAATACATACACTGTTGAGTATACTACGGTAGGAACATGTTCTTCCTCTCAAACACAAAATGTATTAATTTATTCACTACCTTCTACAGGTCCTATTTTTCATAATTGATTTTGTCAAGAATAGCTATAATATTTTTATTTTCTTTGGTATCATGTCTTTCTTTGTATGCTGAAGATACTATTTATGTTTGTAATGGAACAGTTCAAGAGTTTGGTGTTCCTATCTCAAGTGGATCAACCTATTCTTGGGAGGTTGATAATACTTCAGTTGCAAGTATTATATCTGGAAGTAACTCTGAATTGGTTACTATTCAAATCAATAGTGCAGACATTTTTAAATTATTTGTGATCGAAACTGATGTGAATGGATGTTCAGGAGCTGATAGTATTGTAGTAATAGCCCATTCTTTACCAAATCCAATAATTATTTCAGATGAAGTTAATATATGTGATGGTGATAGTGTTTTGATTGAATTAAATTTTGATCCATCTTTCAATTCATTTCTATGGAACAATAATGATACAGATCTACTTACATATGCATCCGATTCTGGAAGTTTTTTTGTGACAGTTACAGATACTAATGGTTGTTCAAAAGCCAGTAATATTATTAACGTTAATATTTATTCTGACGTAATTGCTGATTTTTCTGTTCATGGTACATGTATTAGCCAGCCTAGTTTGTTTATTAATCAATCAATTTACGATTCCGAACAACTATCACAGATTTATTGGAACATTGAGGGTAATTATTTTTCTGGTGATTCTATTTATTATATTTTTGATGCAGTTGGATTACATAATGTTTCTTTAGGTATTCAAACTTTAGAAGCTTGTTTTGATTCAATATCAAAAACAGTAAAGATCAATGATAATCCTCTGGCAGATTTTGATTATAGTCCAAAAGATGTTTCAATATTAAATCCTCAAGTCAATTTCTTTAATACATCCATAAATGCTCTTCCACTAAGTTGGGATTTTGGTGATAATTCTTTTGATATTTCTGCAAATCCTTTACATACATATAGTGACCCAGGTATTTACGATGTATTATTAGTTGTTTTAGATTCAAATCAGTGTATAGATTCAATTTATAAAGAAGTTATTGTTTATTATGATTTTATTTTACATGTTCCTAATGCATTTACTCCAAACGAAGATTCAGATAATGATGTATTTGGTGCTCAAGGAATAAGAATGGAAAAATATCAGTCCTTTGAGTTAATTATTTTTAATAGTTGGGGAGAAAAAGTTTATCAAACAAATGATATTAGTAAACCTTGGGACGGAGGTGATAATCCTGCAGATGTATATACATGGTTAATAGTAATAGAGGATGAATTAGGTCAGATAAGAAAAAGAAATGGTATAGTAAATTTAATAAGATAATTTATCTTAAATCAATTACTTCTATGTTTTTATAATCTTTAACTCTAAAATTAAATGTCTCTTTATTAATGTTACTTTCGAACTTTTCAATCAAGTAACTATAAGTCCCACCGTTTTTATCTTGCATTATTATTTTTTCTAAGCGAATATTTTTGTTTTCATTTATAACCAAACTAATTTTTATAAACTCTTCACTTTTTTTTGGATACAAGTCAATACTATGTCTTGTACTATTTTTTAATTTTTCAGATTTAATGAGTTTATGCTTATAATTATTTTCGTAGATAGTAAATATTTTGTTTGGAGATAATAGATCGTCCTGAGGGTCATGATCCATGATTTGAACTTCATTTTCTTCACTTAAATAAATCCATTGGGTTTCTCCGTTATTAATAATTTTTTGATTGTCAAGTTCTAAAATAAATTTTTCATTTTCAATTATTAGTTTTCCTTTTTGTGATTCTTTAATTGCTTGACTATTATTTTCAAAAATAAATTTGAACTCAATTGTTATATTTTTTTGTTTTTTTGTTTCACTACTTAGTTTTTCAAGAATTTTTTTTGCATTTGCATTCTGTGCGTTGGAATATTGTAAACAAAAAAATATTGCAAGCAATATGGTTAAAACTTTATTCATTATTTTTTAGGTTTTGTAGTAATTCTATTAAGTCTTGTTCATTTTTAATTAATACTTTTCTTGCTTTACTTCCTTCAAAAGGTCCTACAATTTCTGCTGCTTCTAGCTGATCAATTATTCTGCCAGCTCTATTATATCCAAGCCTTAACTTTCGTTGTATTAATGATGTTGAACCAGATTGATGTTTTACCACAATTTCTGCTGCTTGTTCAAACATTTCATCTTTATCATCTAAATCTGCTTTTGTGCCACTTGCTTCAGTTTCTCCTTCATACTCTGGAAGCATATGTGCATCAGGATATGCTCTCTGTGAACCTATAAATTCACAAATATTTTCAACCTCTGGGGTATCCACAAATGCACATTGTAATCTGCTTATTTCATTTCCTGTAGATATCAACATATCACCCATTCCAATTAGTTGTTCTGCTCCTTTTGTATCCATAATTGTCCTTGAATCTACACTAGATGTTACTCTAAAAGCAACTCTTGCTGGAAAGTTAGCTTTAATTAATCCAGTAATTACATTTACAGATGGTCTTTGTGTAGCTACAATCAGATGAATTCCTATAGCTCTAGCTAGCTGAGCTAATCTTGCAATTGGTGTTTCTATTTCTTTTCCCGCAGTCATTATTAAATCTGCAAATTCATCTATTACTAAAACTATGTAAGGTAAGTATCTATGACCTTTGTTTGGGTTTAATTTTCTTGAAATAAACTTTTTGTTATATTCTTTGATATTTCTACAGTTGGCCAATTTACATAGTTCATATCTCTGATCCATTTCAATACAAAGTGAGTTTACTGTATTCACTACTTTTTTCGTATCAGTTATAATGGCTTCCTCAGCATCGGGAAGTTTAGCTAAATAATGTCTTTCTATTTTATTAAATAAAGTAAGTTCAACTTTTTTAGGATCAACTAAAACAAATTTTATTTGCGCTGGATGTTTTTTATAAAGCAATGATACCAGCATTGCATTTAATCCTACTGACTTTCCTTGCCCAGTTGCACCAGCCATCAAAAGATGTGGCATTTTTGCTAAATCGATTACAAATGTTTCATTAGAAATAGTTTTCCCAAATGCAATAGGAAGATCCATATCAGAACTTTGAAAATTATCAGATTGCAATACTTCTAACATTGATACAGTATTTTTTTTCTCGTTTGGAACTTCAATACCAATTGTACCCCTACCTGGAATAGGGGCAATAATTCTTATCCCTTCTGCTGCAAGGCTTAATGATATGTCATCTTCTAAGTTTTTAATCTTTGATATCCTTACACCAGCGTCAGGTACAATTTCGTATAGTGTAATTGTTGGACCAACTGTAGCGGAAATAGACGAAATACCTATTTTATAATGCCCTAAGGTTTCTACAATTTTATTTTTATTTTTTTCTAGTTCATTTCTATCTATAGCTATTCGACTATCTCCATAATCCTTCAAAAGATTCATCGTTGGCATTTTATATTTAGACAGTTCTAATGTAGGGTCAAAATCGCCAAGCTCTTTTAATTTATTTTGAATATCATCATCACTTAAAACTTTTTCGTTGTTAGTACTTACAATTTCTACACTTATATCTGTTTCTGTTTTTATACTTTCAATCTCCTTTCCCTTCTCCTTTTCATTTTCGTTAGTTTTTATTTTTTCTGTATTTTTATAACTTATTGGTTTTTGTATATCTTTTTCGTTCCTCAATTCTTCGTGTGCAAATTTGTTTCTTTCTGTTAAACTATTTGAAGCTTGTTTAGTTTTACTTTTTAAACTTTCAATTACTTTAACAATTTTTTCTAAATTTAGTTTTAATGACATTATTAAATATAACAATGTAGAAGTTACTAATGTTAAAGTTGTCCCAACTTCGCCTAAAATTTGGATCAAAAATTTAGAGCAGTAAACTCCTATTCCTCCAGCGTAAAATGAACTACTTGTAAAATGACTTATGATAATTGGGAGAAGTATCAGTATTAAAATACCATGAAAAATAATTCTACTTATTTTATTAATTTTTAATCCCAAAATATTAAGACTTATTAAAGAGGATAAAAAAGGTATTATAATAGCTGATATACCAAACCATAATTTGATTAATACATAACTTATTTTTGCCCCAATACCTCCGATTTGGTTACTTGTTTGGTCTTTGATTATAGAATAATCTTTGTTTGAAAGGATACTGTCATCAACTTTCCAATTAAAGAGGTAAGAAATAAAAGCAATTATTGTTAGAACTGAAAATAAAAGAAAAAAAGTTGCAAATATCTTTTGATTGCTTTTATCATTTATAATGTCTAAAAACTTATTTAGATTTATTTTGGTTGATTTTTTTAATTTTAATTTTTTCTTTACCATAAAATACAAATGTAATAACGAAACACTTTACTATTTGAAGAATCCTTTGATATCTATTAGCATGAAATTGTTAATAATTGTTAGTTTATTAAATATTAGCATTATATAATAGAAACACTAAATTTGCATTTTTTATTATGCTTGATATAAAAATACAAAATGAATTTGATAATTTAAAAGCTGTAATTGTTGGTATTGCAGACAATTTTGGTGGTATTCCCAAGATTAATGATTGTTATGATCCAAAATCCAAACAGCATGTTCAACAAGGTAACTATCCAACAAATATTGCATGTGTTAAAGAAATTAATAATTTAATTGATATATTTAAAAAATATAATGTAAATGTATATCAACCTAAAAATATCAATGGAGTAAATCAGATTTTTACGAGAGATATTGTTTTTGTTATTGATGAAAAATTAATTATTCCAAATATAATTGATGATAGAAAGCATGAAATAACTGCCATTGATAATATTTTAAAACTCATTGATAATTCTAACAAAATTATTATGCCAAAAGACGCTAGAGTAGAGGGGGGTGATGTAATTTTATCTAATAAATATATTTTTGTTGGATTTTCTGAATCTGAGGATTTTAATAAGTATAAAGTTGCTAGAACAAATAGACAAGGGCTTAATTTTATAAAAAAGACTTTCCCTGATAAAGAAGTATTAGGCTTTGAATTAGTTAAGTCTGATGAAAATCCAAGAATAAATGCATTACATTTGGACTGTTGTTTTCAACCTATTGGAAACAATATGGCTATTTTATGTAAAGAAGGATTTAAAAATGAAGAAGATGTGAGTTTTTTAATTAATTATTTTGGAGAGAAAAATATAATTTTTATTAATTCAGAGGAAATGTATAACATGAATTCTAATGTTTTTTCAATTTCTAATAATATAATTGTTTCAGAAAAAAAATTTTCAAGATTAAATGTTCTGCTTAAAAAGTATGGTTTTATAGTAGAAGAGATTTCTTTTTCAGAAATTGGTAAGATGTCCGGATTGTTAAGATGTTCTACAATGCCATTATTAAGACAGTTATGAAACAGATTACAAATACAATATTCATGGTTAGACCAGTGTGTTTTCGTAGTAATGAGCAAACAATTGTAAATAATTTCTATCAAAAAAATAATATAGCTTCTCGATTTTCTAATATAAATAATCATGCATTACTGGAGTTTGATACCTTTGTTGATAAATTGAAATCTAAGGGTATTGACGTTATCGTCATTGAAGACAATACAATTCATGACACTCCGGATTCTATTTTTCCAAATAATTGGGTTTCTTTCCATTCTGATGGTACTGTTGTTCTTTACCCAATGTTTGCTAAAAATAGAAGATTGGAAAGAAGAAAAGATATTTTAGATCTGTTAACAAAAAAATATAATTTTGATATAAATTCAATAAAAGATTATACTGATTTTGAAAATAAAGAACAATATCTTGAAGGAACTGGAAGTATGATTTTTGACAGAGAAAACAAAATTTGTTATGCCGCTATATCTGTTAGAACAAATAAGCAGTTGTTTTTGAAATTTTGCAATGATTTTGGATTTAAGCCTGTAATTTTTGAAGCGAATCAAAATGTAGAGGGTAAGCGATTGCCTATCTATCACACAAATGTAATGATGTGTATTGCTGATAAATTTGCAATAGTTTGTTTAAATAGTATAGATAATGTTAGTGAAAGAAATAATGTAAAAAAAACAATAATTAGTTCTGGAAAAAAAATTATAGAAATTAGTGAATCACAAAAAGAAAGTTTCGCAGGTAATATGTTACAACTTAAAGGTGATAAGTCTTATCTTGTTATGTCAAAAAAAGCTTATTATACTTTAAATAAAGATCAAATTGATGAAATTGAGAAGTATTGTTCAATTATATATAGTTCTCTCAAAACAATTGAGGAATATGGCGGGGGCAGTGCAAGATGTATGATGGCAGAAGTTTTTTTACCAAAAAAAATATTAAATGATTAAAAAAATATTAGAGAGTCAAATTTCTGAAGCTATTTCTAACTTATATAATTACAAAGCTGTTTCTATACAACTTCAAAAAACAAGATCTGAGTTTGAGGGTGATTTTACTGTTGTGGTTTTTCCTTTATTAAAAATAACTAAGCAAAATCCAGAAAAAACTGCTGAAGAAATAGGATCTTATTTGATACAAACAATAAGTTTTATTTCTAAGTATAATGTAGTTAAGGGTTTTTTAAATCTCAGTATCAGTGCAAACTTTTGGATAGATAAATTTTATGAAATATACAGCGAAGAAAATTTCGGTATTACAAAAGCGGAAAAAAATTCTCCAGTATTTTTAGTTGAATTTTCATCGCCAAATACTAACAAACCTATTCATCTTGGTCACTTAAGAAATAATTTTCTTGGTTTTTCTTTAGCCAAAATTTTATCAGCGAATGGTAAAAAAGTGAAAAAAGTTCAAATAATAAACGATAGAGGAATTCACATTTGTAAATCTATGGTCGCTTGGTTAGAATTTGGAAATGGTGAAACTCCTAAAAGTTCAGGAATAAAAGGTGATCATTTAGTTGGAAAATATTATGTTAAGTTTGATGAACAATATAGAAAAGAAGTTTCAGCATTGATTAAGCAAGGAAGCAATGAGGAGGAAGCCAAGAAAGCATCTGATATTTTAAAAAAAGCTCAGCAAATGCTAGTAAAATGGGAAGATGGTGATAGCAAGATTATAGATTTATGGAAAACTATGAACGGATGGGTTTATGAAGGTTTTGATATCACTTACAAAAACATAGGCGTAGATTTTGATAAAAATTATTATGAAAGTGACACATATTTACTAGGTAAAGAGATAGTTGATATAGGTATTAAAAAAAATGTATTTTATAAAAAAGAGGATGGTTCTGTGTGGATTGATTTATCAGATGAGGGGTTGGATGAAAAGGTTATTTTAAGAGCTGATGGCACCACAGTATACATGACTCAAGATATTGGCACAGCTCTTCAAAGACAACAAGATTTTTCTTTTTCAAATATGATTTACACAGTTGCAAACGAGCAAGATTACCATTTTAAAGTATTGTTTCTTATTTTGAAAAAATTAGGATATTCTTGGGCTAATAATTGTTATCATTTATCTTATGGAATGGTTGATCTACCAACAGGAAAAATGAAGTCCAGAGAAGGTACAGTAGTTGATGCAGATGAATTTTTAAATGAAATGATCAACACTGCAAAATCAATTTCAAAAGAACTTGGAAAATTAGAAGATATGTCAGCTAAAAAAGCAGAGGAATTATATTCAACTATTGGTTTGGGTGCATTAAAATATTTTATGCTCAAAGTTGATCCAAAAAAACGTATGTTGTTTGATCCAAATGAATCTGTTGATTTTAATGGTAATACAGGGCCTTTTATTCAGTATACTTTTGCAAGAATACAGTCACTATTAAGAAATCATTCTGCGGCATTTACGTTGCCAAAAAATATATCTTTAAACTCTAAAGAAAGGGATATTTTGAAGTGTCTGCTTGATTTCCCCGACATCATTAATGAGGCTGCTTCTACTTACAGTCCTGCTGTTGTTGCAAATTATGTTTATATTCTTGTTAAAAGCTTTAATCATTACTATCAACATACACCTATTTTGAAAGCGGATGGTGAAGATCTAATTAGATTTAGACTTGCTCTTTCAAAGAAGGTTGGCGAGGTTATTAAAAATGCTATGGATTTACTAGGAATTTCTGTTCCAGATAGAATGTAATAAACTAAATTACTATTAAAAATATTTTTTCTAAATAATTTTATAAGTTTATTAAATTTTTCATGTATTCACTTATTTTAATACATTCGTATGCTTCTTTGCAGTCATGAACTCTTAAAATTCTAGCTCCTTTTTGTATTGCAATTGTATTTAAAACACTTGTTCCATTAAGTGCATCTTCTGCTGAGCTATTAAGAAGATTATAAATCATTGACTTACGTGAAACACCAACTAAAATAGGGTAATTGAATTGATTGAATTCATTTAAATGATTCATTAAATTGTAGTTATCTTCAATTGTTTTACCAAAACCAAAACCTAGATCTAATATAATTTTATTAAATCCTAAATTATTTAATTGTTGTATTTTATCTTTAAAAAAATCTTTTATTTCTGCAATTATGTCGCTGTAAATTGGATTAGTCTGCATATTTTTTGGTGTGCCATGCATGTGCATTAAAACATAGGGCTTGTTAATTTTTGCGATTGTTGCAAGCATTTTACTGTCAATGTTGCCAGCAGAAATATCATTAATCATATCAGCACCTAATGCAACACACTTTTTAGCTGTTTCTGACCAAAAAGTATCGATAGATAATGTTATGTTAGGAAACGTCTTTTTTAACAATTTAACAACAGGAGTCAAGATTTTTAATTCATTTTCTGATGTAATTTGTTTTGCACCAGGTCTTGATGATTGTGCCCCTATATCAATAATTGTAGCTCCATCATCTAGCATTTTTTTTGCTTGATTAATTATTTTTTCACTAGTGTTATATCTGCCACCATCATAAAATGAATCTTTTGTGATGTTTAGTATTCCCATTATTATATTTTTTTCTGTTGAAAAAATAGTTGAATAGATGTTTTTATTAATTTTATTTTCATTCATAATTAACGTATATTTATGCAATATTAAACAGATATAGTTTTATGCAACAAACAATCTCAGAATATGATTCAATAATAGTAAATTGTAAGGAGATTTTTGCGAAAAAAATGAAAGATTATGGAAGTGCTTGGAGAATTTTAAGAATTAGCTCACTCACTGATCAAATATTCATCAAGGCTCAAAGAATACGTTCTATAGAACAAAAAGGTATTCAAAAAATAAAAGAGGATAGCCTAAATGAATTTATAGGAATTGTAAATTACTCCATTATTGGACTTATTCAAATGGATATAGGAGTTAGCGAACAGGCTGAAGAGTTAGATGAAAAAATTGTCTTAAATCATTTTGATAAACATGCGAATATAGCAAAGGACCTTATGCAGGCAAAAAATCATGACTACGGTGAAGCGTGGAGAGATATGAGAGTCAGCTCATTGACTGATTTAATTTTACAAAAGTTGTTAAGAGTTAAGCAGATTGAAGATAACAAAGGATCTACTTTAATTTCTGAGGGCGTAGATGCAAATTACTTAGATATGCTAAATTATGCTGTTTTTGCTTTAATAAAATTAAAAAAATAAATATGAATGATTTAATCAAAAAAGTTTCTAACTCACCAGCTTTTGTTTGGTTTTTAAGAGTTATAATTTCTGCTTTATTTTTTGTTTCAGCTGTAGCAAAAATGTATCCAAGTCCAGAGATTGGACTCATCAAATATTTTGAAATCAAACAACTTGTTCAAGGTCTTGGTTTCAATGAGATATTAGCTCAGTATTTTTCAAGATCTATTATTGCATTTGAGTTTTTTATTGCTATCTCTGTTTTATTAAACAATTATTTGAAAAGAATAATCTATCCAATATCAATTCTTCTATTGATAGCTTTTACAACACATCTAACATATTTAGCTTTTCAAGGAAATGAAGGAAACTGTGGTTGCTTTGGTGAATTGATTCCAATGACTCCATTAGAAGCAATTATAAAAAACATCATAACAATTTTAATTCTATATTTTTTATATTATAAAACACCAAAAAATTTGTCTTCAAATTTTAGAAGTCTTATAATTTTAATGCTATCGTGTTTGTTATTTATGTTTATATATGTTCCTCTAAGGAGCAATCAGAAAGTACAGGAAAATACAAAAATGAGCGTAAATCAGGTTACTTCTCCTTACTCAAAATATATTTCTCAAACTGACATTGATAGTGGTGAAAAGATTTTATGTTTTTTTGCGCCCGGCTGTGATCACTGTCAATTAGCAGCTACGCAAATTAATGAACTTCAAAACAATATAGAAGACTTTCCTGAAGTATACGTAGTTTTTTTAGAAGAAGAGCCTGAAAAGATCCCTGAATTTTTAAATAACTCTGGTGCTGATTTCAAATATGAAATTATGGACATTTTGAGTTTCATGGAAGTTTTTGGATTTGATTATAATACTCCAGGTATTGTTTATCTGAAAAATGGAAAGGTTTTAGAGTTCTTTCATGGTACAAAAAAATCAGGAAGTAACACGTATTTTATACCACAAGATCTAGAAAAACTATTAGAAAACAGATAGATATTTTGATTAGACTTATTATTAAAAAAATATTTTATTCCTTTTTTGTTCTCTTTGGAGTATTAACGCTTGTGTTTTTTTTATTTAGTGTTTTACCTGGCGATCCAGCACGAATGATGCTAGATAAAAGGGAAGATGCTGAACAAATGAAAATTATAAATCAAAAATATGCTTTTGATAGACCACTTTTTGATCAGTATTTGTTATACATAAATGATGTTTCCCCTATTTCGGTTCACCATAAAAGTAAGAACACATTTACTTCTTTGTTAAATAATAAATATGATTATATAAAGATTTTATCTAATAAAAATTATAATTTAGTTTTGAAGTTTCCTTATTTACGCGATTCTTTTGTTAGCACTGGTACTCCAGTTACATCCATCATTTCTAGAACATTTAAAGCTACTTTTGTTTTGGCAATATCCTCAATAGTGTTTGCCATCTTTTTTGGCATTATTTTGGGAGTCATATCTGCAGTTTATAAAAATAGTTTTGCAGATAAAATTATTTTATTTGTTTCAGTTTTAGGTATGTCGTTACCATCTTTTTTTTCTGCAATAATTATTGCTTGGGTATTCGGTTATTTATTTAATAATTACACTGGACTAAATATGACTGGTAGTTTATATGAAGTTGATGATTATGGAAGAGGATCTTTTTTACAGATTAAAAATTTAATTTTACCTGCCATAACCTTAGGAATAAGGCCTTTATCTGTAATTATTCAATTGTGCAGAAATTCATTATTAGAAGTTTTAAGTGAGGACTATATTAGAACAGCTTTTGCTAAAGGACTGAACAATTATATTATTATTTTTAAACACGCCATAAAAAATGCGTTGAATCCACTTATCACTACTATATCAGGTTGGTTTGCGTCGATGTTAGCGGGTGCTGTGTTTGTAGAGTATATATTTGGATGGAATGGAATAGGTAAAGAAATCGTAGATGCGTTAAATAAAATGGATTTGCCAGTTGTTATGGGTTCTGTACTTTTTATTGCATTCATTTTTGTGATTATAAATATTTTAGTTGATATAGTTTATGCATGGCTTGATCCAAGAATAAGAATTAATTAATATGAGAAACAAAATAGTAGCAGCTAACTGGAAAATGAATCTTGATCATAAAGATGGAATTAATATTCTACAAGAAGTTTCTGATAAACTTCAATTTAAGACAAATGCGAAAGTAATTATTGCAACTTCGTATATTCATTTACATGAAGCTATAAGTTTAAAAAATTTAAATTCACAAATCAATATCGCTGCGCAAAATTGCAGTGCATATGATTCTGGAGCTCATACAAGTGAGATTTCCGCAAAAATGATAAATTCATGTGGAGTAAAATATGTTATTTTAGGACATTCAGAATGTCGCGATCATCTTCATGAAGATAATTATTTATTAATGCAAAAAGTTTCACAAGCCTTATCAAACAATCTTCATATAATTTTTTGTTGTGGTGAAACGCTATTGCAAAGAGAAAAAAAGATTCATTTTAAGCACATTCAGAAACAGCTTGAAGAAAGCTTATTTCATTTATCTTCTGAATACATGTCAAAAATTTATATTGCTTATGAGCCTATATGGGCCATTGGAACTGGTGTTACAGCATCTTCTGGTCAAGCACAAGAGATGCATAAATATATTAGAAGTTTATTTTCAAAAAAATATGGTGACATCTGTTCAGAAAGTATCCCAATTTTATATGGGGGAAGTTGTAATTCTGCAAATGCATCTGAATTATTTTCACAACCTGATATAGATGGAGGTCTTATTGGAGGGGCTTCATTAAAAGCTGATAGTTTTATTTCAATAATCAAATCATTTTAATGAAATACACTGAAGTAGATATAAAATTAGAAAAGATTATTCCATTCTCTGAAATTTTAATTGCTAAATTGAACGAGATAGGTTATGATTCATTTGAAGAAAGTGATTTTGGACTCAAAGCATATATTAAAACACAAATTTTTGATGAAAAAAAACTATCTGAAATATGTGAGGACTTATCATCGGAAACTAAAATTTCATATAAATTTTTAATTTTAGAAGAAAAAAATTGGAATGAAGAATGGGAAAAAAACTTCAGTCCTGTTTTTATAAATGATTCTTGTGTTGTTAGAGCTCCATTTCATACACCATTTCATGATTTAAAATATGAAATTATTATAATGCCTAAAATGTCTTTTGGGACAGGTCATCATCCAACTACATCACTTATTTTAGATAAAATGTTTGAAGTTAACTTTTCAAATAAAAATGTTTTAGATATTGGAAGTGGAACAGGAGTTTTATCGATTTTGTCTTCAATGTTGGGAGCAAATTTCTGTCTTGGGATTGATAATGACAAATGGGCATATGAAAATGCAAAACAAAATGCAATATTAAATAATACTTTAAACACAGATTTTCGCTACGGAACAATAGATTGCATTAAAAAAGAAACTCACTTTGATATTTTTTTAATAAATATAAATAGAAATACAATCCTCAAAGAAATCTCGTCTTACATTAATTTTATGAATCCTAATGCAGATTTAATTTTAAGTGGTTTTCTGCTCGAAGATGTAGATATAATTATTGATAGATTGACTAAACATAATTTTAATAAGTTGGACATTAAAAATAAAGATAAATGGCAAATGATTCATTTCAAAAGATATTAACTTTAATAGTATTTATTTTAATTTCTATTTTTTCTTTTTCTCAAGAAAGTCAAAAGAAAACTAATTATTTTTCTGATGATTTTTCATTATATATTGAAGAGATTTCCGATTTTATGACAAAATCAGATAATCAAGATTTAAAGATAATTCTAAATAGATATAAAACAGCAGTAAGTGATTTATCTGAAAATGAACAGAAAATAATAATAAGAATTTCTAATAAAATGTTGACAAGAAAATTAAAGCCAAAGCAACATTTTAGTAAGTTTTTGTCATCAATAACTGTTAGTATAAACTCAAGTGAAAAAAAAGATTTATTAAATTGGTTGCAAATTGTTGAAGACGTTATAGACAAATCAACTGTCAAAACCACTATTCTACTTTTTGATTTTCATAAAATGTTGATTGAACAGAATTTATTAAGATCCAGTAAGGCTGCTAAATGGAAAGTTAATAATACGCATTACTCTTACGCTATTGAAAAATTTGAGCCAGTTGTTTTATTTAATTCGCTAACCGATATTGTTTGTTCCACAGATTATGGTTCATATACAGTCTATCAAACCACTGGTAAGTATAATATTATAAACACAAGTTGGACTGGTAATGGAGGTAAAATTTATTGGGATTCACAAGGACTTTCTAAAGATTCTGTGTATGCAGAGTTAGGCTCTTATGAAGTAGACTTAAGAAAAACTATTTTAACTGTAGATTCATGTATTTTTTACAATAAATATGAGTTTTCTGATATGATTGTTGGTAATATTGAAAATCGTATTGTAAAAGGTAAAAGAATAAACTCTTTTCCAAAATTCACGTCTTACAGTAAAAATATTGAAATAAAAAATATTTTTCCTAACATAGACTATAGAGGAGGATATGTTTTGGAGGGAAAGGAATTTGTTGCTGATGGTGGAGTAAATGCTGAGGCAAAAATTGTTTTTAAAAGAAATGATGATGATATATTTATCGCTAATGCTAAAAGGTTTAATATTGATGACGAAAAGATTGTTGCAAAACAAGCTGGAGTAAAAATATTTATTGATAATGATTCTATTTATCATGGAAGTCTTCAGTTTAAATATTTAGATAATAAGAGACAATTACAACTGTATAAAGATAGGAAGAGTATTTCAGGTGCACCTATGTTAAATACATATCATCAAATCACTATGGATTTTGAATTGATGGAATGGAATGTAGATAATGATTTAATTACTTTTGGATCGTTGCCTGGAACTGCTGAATCAACAATATATTTTGAATCTGTTGATAGATATCTAGCATCTAAATTTGAATCAATGCAAGGAGTTGACGATATTCATCCGTTGTTGTTAGTGGATAAATATATTCAAATAATAGGACAGGACAATTTCTTTGTTACAGAATTTGCACTCTTTACTGGATATCCTCTTTTACAAATTAAAAATTTTTTAATAGATTTATATAACGATGGATTTATTTTTTATGATTTTAGCTCTGAGAAAATTAAGGTTTTACCTAAGTTAAATAATTATATTCTAGCAGCTTCAGATTTAGGAGATCATGATGTGATTTCATTTAACTCAACAATAAAAACTGGTCAGTACAATACTGGAGATAAAAACTTAGTTAATGCAGTACTAAATATAAAGTCAAAAAAAATAAAAATCATAGGTTTAAAAACAGTAAATGTAAGTAATAAAAGAGGTGTTTACCTGTATCCTAGTAATGGAGTGATTACTTTACAAAAAAACAGAAATTTTATTTTTAATGGGCAGGTATTAGCAGGTAAAGGTAGATTAAATTTATTTGGCAGTAATTTTTCTTTTAACTATGATGATTTTAAGATTGATTTTAATAAAATTGATTCAATTCAATTTTCTGTTCCGCTAGATTCTAAAATGAAAGACATGTATGGCAATGATGTTCTTACTCCAATAAAAACATTAATTCAAGCAGGGTCAGGAGATCTTCTCATTGATGATCCAACAAACAAATCCGGTATAAGACAGGATAGTTTTCCTCAATTTCCAAAATTCAGATCATTTGATAATTCTTATGTCTATTATGATAATTATGAAATATATAATTCTGTTTATAATAGAGATAAATTTTCATTTCACTTGCAGCCTTTTGAAATAGATAGTTTAGATGATTATTCAGGTGCAGGTTTGTCGTTTGCTGGAACATTTAAATCAGCTGGTATTTTTCCAGTATTTGATGACACATTAAGAATACAAGAAGACTATTCACTTGGCTTTAATCGTAAAACTCCCGAGGATGGTTTTGCAATTTATAATGGAAAAGGTAGATACTATAACGATATTGTTTTAAGTAATGAAGGTCTAAAAGGAAATGGTGATTTTGAATATTTGACTGCTAAAGCACAAGCTAATGAGATAATTTTCTTTCCTGATTCAATGAACTTAAATACACAACTCTTTTCTATAGATGAAGTTTCTGAAGGTATTGAGTTTCCTCAAGTAAAAAATACTGAGACATATATTCATTTTGAGCCATACAAAGAGAGATTATATATTTATAAAAAATTAAATAATTTTAGTTTATATCAATCCCAGGTTGAATTAAATGGAGATTTATTGATGCGCCCTACAGGAGTTACTGGACAAGGACTAATGACTTTAGATAATTCAAAAATTAATTCTGATTTATTTACTTATAATGCTAATTGGTTTGGTTCGGATAATGCAAGTTTAAAATTGTTTGAAGAAAATGGTCAACATGTTTTTGTTGCAAATGATTTGAAAACAGATATTGATTTAGAATTAAGAGAAGCTTCATTTTACTCCAACGGTTCACAATCATATATGGAACTTCCAGCTAATCAATATATATCATTTATAGATCAATCAAAATGGTTTATGGATAAAGATCTATTGCAATTAGGAAGTGAATCTGAAAATGGAAATAAGTCTGAGTTTGTTTCTGTTCGCTCTGATCAAGACTCATTAAGATTTTTTGTTCAAACCGCCTCATATAATCTACAAGATTATGTAATTAATGCAAATGGTGTAGATTACATAGAAGTTGCAGATGTGTTTATTTACCCTGACTCAGGAAAATTATCTATTAAAAAACAAGCAGAAATAGAAACGCTATATAACTCCAGATTTATTGTCAATAAAAAAAATAAATATCATTCATTTATTAATGCTAAAGTAGATATAAAATCTGCAATTTTTTATAGTGCAATAGCAGATTTAGAATTTAATGATGGTTCTAATCAAAAGCAAACTATTTTCTTTGATAAAATTAATGTTAATAATGATACGAACACTTATGCTATCGGTCATGTTTCAGAAAATAATATTTTAAATTTAGGAGATAAATTTCAATTTAAAGGAAAAGTAGAGTTATTTGGAGATAATCAAAGTTTGCAGCATGATGGATATTTTCAAATAAAACATAACTGTAGTGGATTAGCAAAAGAATGGGTGAAGTTTACTTCTAAAATTAATCCTAAAAATATTTCTTTTATTCTTAGTGAAAATTTATTTAATGATGAGAATTCACCTTTAAGTTCTTCTCTAGTAATGAGTTTTGATTCTACAGATTTTTATACAACTTTTTTAACTACTAAAAAAAGTCATAATCTTGACATTGATGTATTATCTGCTTATCAAAAATTATATTATGATGCTAATTTATCATCTTTTGTTGTTGAGAACTTAGATACACTTTCTAATATTTATACATTAAACGATAAGAGATGTATTGCAAAAGGAGAGGGGGCAATAAATTTAAATTTAAATTTAGGTCAAGTCAAGATTAACGCTATGGGTAGTACAGTTTTTAATATTTTAAAGGATAAAACTGCTATTGACAATGATTTTTTAATACTTGATTTTTATTTTTCAAATGAGGCATTAGAAGTTATGTATGAAGATTTAATTACAGCACCTGGCGATGAGTTATTTGAATATAGCGAAAAATTTTCAAAAAGCTTAGCTAGAATAGTAGGTGTAAAAAATTTTAATGAAATAATTTTAGATTTAGAAATGTCTGATGAATATAGTACATTTCCAAAAGAACTAAATAGTTCAATTATTTTTTCTAACGTGAAATTTAATTGGAATAATTCCAAAAAAGCTTATGTTTCAAAAGGGTCGGTATGGGTACATAGTATTTTAGATAAATCTGTGTTTTCAATTTTAGATGGATATATAATTTTAGAAAAAGGCACAAATTCAGATGTATTGACTATTTATTTAGAGACTGAATTTGGTGATATTTATTTTTTCCAGTATAAAAATGGTATAATGAATACTTGGTCAACAAATACAGATTTTACAGATGCAATACAAAATATTTCTGCGGACAAAAAAGTGTTAGAGATTGGTAAAAGTAGTTCAGCATATCGTTATAATTTAGTCAGTGAAGAGTTTTTTAACAAAGTAAGAAGAGAAATTAAAAAAATATATTAATATATTTAAGATGTTTGATTTAGAATTTTTATTAATTATAATAGCATCATATTTAACAGGCGCTTTTCCTACTTCATTTTTGTTAGGTAAACTTTTTTATAATATTGATATACGTAATTTTGGTAGTGGAAATGCAGGTGCAACCAATACATTTCGTGTTTTAGGTAGAAAATCAGGTGTTGTTGTATTGCTAATAGATATATTAAAAGGATATGTAGTTGCTAAATATATTTATTTTTTTGAATTCATAAACCTTCTCGAAATAGTAAATACTGATTTGTTTTTTCAATATCAACTTCTTTTTGGGCTAGCAGCTATTATTGGTCATATTTTTCCAGTTTATATAAATTTTAAGGGAGGAAAGGGAATTGCAACTATTTTAGGTATATTAATATCTCTTAATTTGACAGCAGCACTTTACTCCTGCGTTGTGTTTTTAGTTATTTTATTCTTAACAAAATATGTTTCACTATCTTCAATTATTGCTTGTTTTTTTTATTCTATTTTTATATTATTTATTTATGAAAGTAATATTCAATCAGAAAAAATATTTTCAATATTTGTGCTATTTTTGTCGTTAATAACTCATAGAAAAAATATATCAAGATTAATAAAAAAAGAAGAAACAAAAGTTAAATTTGGTACTTAATAATTATATAAATGAAAGAATTTTTTGATTCACATTCAACCGCATATTCAAAGAGTAATACTGATAAAGCACTTTACTTAATAAATGATAAGCATAACTCTTTTGATCATGTTATAAATTGTCTTGTGTCAATTTGCGATCATAATAATTTACAAGCTGAACAATGTGCATTAATTACTCATTACAACGGGGCTTGTGATATTGCTACTGGACAAAAAGACGATTTAATTGATTTAAAAGAAGACTTATTGTTATATGGTCTTCACGTAGAGATTTTTTAATTCTCTAATATATATTTAAAAGATAGGACTTGTAGCATAACTGGATAGTGCACTAGATTACGGCTCTAGAGGTTGGGGGTTCGAGTCCCTCCAAGTTCACTATAATAAACAAACTTTTATTTCGGTTTATATTATGCTTTAAAAAAAATGATAGAACATTTTTCATTTATTATCTCTTGTATAATTGTTGGTATTATATTATTTCAGTCATTTTTTATTGCACCATCAATTAATAAAATTATTGATTCAAAAGAAGCTGCTAAGTTGTTAAGATATATTTGGCCGAAGTTTTTTGTTTCAATATCTGTACTTTCTTTTTTCTCACTATTAGTAAACTATTACATTGGACAAGAAAATACTGTAAATTCTTTTATTATAGTCAGTATAATTTTAATGTTCATATGTTACTTTATTACACCTTTAATAAACAGAGCAAAGGATAATTCTAAAAATAAATTATGGACTATGCTTCACTTATTATCTATAATTCTGACACTAATTACTTTAATTTTAAATGTTTTAGTAATATTTTACTGGAAATTAAATGTTTAGTTAAGTTTTAACCTACTAAATTAGAAAACCATTGTGAGGTTTTAAATCATTTTTAATTTTTTCTAAAAGATCATCTGTAATTACCACATAAGAAATGACTGTATTTTCATCAAATCTTTCGTAGTTTGTTTTGAAGACCTGTAATTTATTCTCTTTAATATATTGTCTTAGATGACAAAGATGATGTTTAGCTATTTCGCTTGCGTCACAGCCTGAGAATTTCCAAACTAATTTTATTTTTTTGTTCATGAAATTTAAATTAAAATGCACTAATTCCTGTAATATCTCTACCAGTTATAAGTATGTGCATTTCATTTGTTCCTTGGTATGTTATTAAAGTTTCTAAATTAACCATATGTCTCATTATTGAATAGTCATGAGTAATGCCCATACCACCTAAAATTTGTCTAGCTTCTTTTGCAACTGTATGTGCAATTTTAACATTATTTCTTTTAGCCATAGAGATTTGTTCATACGAAATTATTCCTTTGTTCATCAATTCTCCAATTTTTAGTACTAATAACTGAGCCTTGGTAATTTCAGTTATCATATCAACAAGCTTTTTTTGTATTAATTGCTTTCCAGCAATTGGTTTTCCAAATTGAGTTCTTTCAAGAGAATATTTTAAGGATGTTTCATAGCATTCTTCAGCTATGCCTAATGCACCCCATGCAACAGCATATCTTCCAATATTAAGGCATTTATACGCATCTTTTATTGAAGATGTTTTTGGTAATATTTGGTCATGATGAACAATTGAATTGTCAAAAAAAAGCTCTCCAGTATGAGAAGCTCTAAATGACAATTTATTTTTTAATGTTGTTGACTGAAAATTAGAAATATCTTTAGTTTCAACGACAATTGCTTGTACTTTCTGTAAGTGATTTTTTGCCCAAACTATAACAATATCGGAGTTATCAGCATTACCAATCCATAGTTTAGAACCTTTAATTATTAATTTGTTATTTTCCAATGTAAAGGATGTTTTAAGGTTTGAAATGTCTGATCCGTGACTTGGTTCCGACATCGCAAAACTTCCGATAATTTCTCCTTTAGATAGAGGTGGCAAATATTTAATTTTTTGTTCTTCAGTCCCATAAGTGTAAATTGCAAACATTACAAGAGATGTTTGTATAGAACTAGCGACTCTAATAGAACTATCTCCTTTTTCAAGTTCTTTCATCATTAAGCCATATGATATAAAATCAAAATCTAAACCTCCATATTTTTCAGGAAAAATTGGACCAAAAGCTCCTAAGTTCGCTAGTTCATTTTTTAATGTTAATGATTTTCCTGATACAAATGAATCCTCAATAAAAGGACGAACGTGTTTATTTACCCATTCAGCAGTTGATTTAATAATTTCAATTTGAAAATTATTAAGATTTGAGTACAAGTTTAGGTAGTCTGTTTTCATTATGCAAAGATAATTAATAAACTATTATTTAAATTGAATCTAAATAGGTATTTTTGCATAATGAAAATTGGATTAATATACGGATCAGATACTGGTGTTACTGAAGAAATATCTTTAAAAATTAAAGAAAAATTTAAAAATTATAACATCGAAAGACACAACATTGCTAATATCAATGAAGACATTATACTTTCTTTTGATTTTCTCATTTTTGGTTTATCTACATGGTATGATGGTGACCTTCAAAGTGATTGGGAAGCTTATTTTGATGATTTTAAAAAAATAGATTTCAGTGATAAATTAGTGGCAATATACGGTTTGGGAGACCAATGGGGATATGAAGATTATTTTGTTGACGGAATTGGAATGATTGCCAATGAAGTTATAAAAAATAATGGAAAACTTATTGGTGAATGGCCTACACAAGGATATGAATTTGAAAAATCAAAAGCTTTAAAAGATAAAGATACCTTCTTTGGATTAGCGTTAGATGAAGATAACCAGTATGAAGAAACAGAGAGTAGAATTGAAATATGGACTAAAAATATTATCGAATTTTTAGAGAAAAATTATAAATAAATTTCTTTTTTTATTAGAGTGTATCATCTTTTTAAAATCACTCTCTCTTTTTTTAAAAATAATGTAATAATTTAAGTTTAATTAAATGATCATTAGCAACTTATTTTACATTCTATAATTTTCAGTTTTTTTTTAAAATTTTCATAAAATTTTTACTCAATTTTCGAAATTAGTCTT
>TARA_B100000963_G_scaffold151228_1_pt1 | contig 37754 bp, 33 predicted proteins | sample TARA_B100000963 | Tara Oceans TARA_B100000963 (sample SAMEA2622097) | marine metagenome | biome: marine biome (ENVO:00000447); feature: surface water layer (ENVO:00002042); material: "saline water (ENVO:00002010), including plankton (ENVO:xxxxxxxx)" | depth 5 m | reverse complement strand
CCCGGCAGCCGAGGTGATGGAGCGGTTTTCCTTCGTCGCTTTGTAGGAGGCGGGTTGATTGGGGACACGGGTAAGCAGGTTTTCATATCTGCGGAGTTGAAGAGCGGCTTCCGCAGAGCCATGAATGGAGGCTCTTCTTAGCCATTGTACGGCTAAGTCCAAGTTTTTATCGGTACCTTCGCCGAGTGCGTATTTCATTCCCAAGGTGAGTTGAGCCATGGTGAGCTCTCTTACTGCGGCGGCTTGAATCCAACGAATTGAGAAGTCGTCATTTTGATCAACACCATCTCCGACCGAATATGCCATTCCCAAATAGAACATCCCCAGCGGCACCTTGTTGCGGGCAGAAAGGGAACACCATTTGAGGGCCAGCTTGGAGTTTTTGGCAACCCCTATTCCAGTAAAGTAAATCATGCCCAAAGTCGCTTGAGCAGTGGCAAAACCCATCTCGGCGGATTCTTCGATGTGGCGCAGAGCTTTCGGAACGTTAATGGGTGGATTGTCGATTTCCATCATTCCCAAACAATACAGGGCCAGGGGGTCCTTGCCTTTTACCAAAATCCGAAGATTCGAATGGAGGTAAGCTTCGTCATATAGAAACCTACCCTTTTCAACTTTCCCCTTTTCCAATTCGATGGCAGCCAAGACGGCCAATCCTAATGCCCCTTCTTTTTCGGCGGCAATGCTTGCCCATCTTTTTGCCTCTTGCATATCAACGGTCAATCCTCGCTCACCATGCTTATGGAAAAGAGCAAGCGCTCCCTGATAATGAGAGTCTCCGTTGAGGGCTTTGGTTTGAATGGATGACAAAGACTCATCGAGGATAGATGAGGCGCCATTAACAAAAATGACAAAAGCCTGTGAGGAAAAGATCCATCCGATAAACAGTAACTTTCGGAAGGAACGAGAAGGGCAATAACTCATGGACTTTTGGTTAACTCTCATTATTGAGTAATTTGTGAAAGAATCCCATGAATGGAATGGCGAGGGCAAGACTAATTTGGAGGAATCCTAATCCCTGCAAACGATGACTTTCAAGGTTTGCCCAAGGTGTGACTTCGAGTGGCATGATGAAGATGGAGAAGTTTGTCCCGTATGTAGAAAGGGAAAAGTTTCAGCTCTCGAGAAAAGGGAAAAAGAGGAGGCTCCAATGGGGGGGGTCTTCATTTCCGCAGAGAAATCATCAAAGACAAAAAGGTGTTTGCAGGCTTTGGGCTTCGTCACTCTGGTTTACTTACTTGCCCAATACGTCTTTAAGTAGGCAAACTTGCTTAGTTGCGTTGGTTGTCCTCCTCGTCAATTGGGTTGGGCATAAATGGCTTTTCGAAGGCCTCTTGGAAATTGTAACCGCCCTCGAAATCTTCAAGAGTGTCGTTTTCGGTGCGGCCAAGAATTCCGTGTTCAACCAAATTAAAAACGATATCTCCAAAATCTCTGCATTTTCTTACATTCCAATGATTCATGAGAGTAAGGGTCATCGGACCAAAACGATCCAAGGCATAGTCCCTAATTCCCTCAAGCAGTTCAACCCCTGAAACGTGACCTTTGTTCTTGAGTTTTTTCTGGTCGAGGGACTTGAGAGTATGATCCAAGGCCTCACGGATGAAAAAATAGGCGCCTTTACCGTATCGTTTGTCCTTTTGGTGAATCTCCTTGATGACGTCTGGAAAGTTCTTGTCGCTCATTACTCCTTGATTAGTGTAAGAATGTTCTTTTAGTGCCTCTCAATTCTGCCTTCAATCATCAAATTACATGAAAGTTTCTTATTCTTTGGCCAAAGGGCGAGCATCTTCACATTGCATCACTTGGACGTACCGAAAGAAGCGGCACCGAAAATATTTTCGAAGTCGCATTGATGCCTTGAAGTTTCGAAATGAAAAAGAGCAGGAGCTTGGCATTCGCGACCGACATGAGATTGAAAATGAGATTATCTTTTGGGCTCTGAGTGAGATCAAGGAGAGATTGGATGGAATTGAGGACAGGATTGGCAAGTTGGAGTCAAGCTTTTTGGAACAGGGCGAGCATCTGAAGGCCATGCGCAAGCCTCCGGCGCCGAAAGTTTTGAGAGTTGCCGAAGCAGCCAAGGTCCTAAGGGTTTCATCAAGGAAGTTGTATTACCTCTTGGATAAAGGTGTCTTCAAACGATACAAGTTGCCGCACACTCGTACGACGTTCATAAAATTGGAGGAGGTTGAAAAGGCTTTGGGGGCGGAAGACGTAAGCGAACTTCTTGTTTGAGCATAAAATCTTTCGCTTCCGGAAAATTAGTTTTGCGCCCGCGATGGGAAATATGTGATAAGATTTTCTTTGAATACTTTTAACAATGAGTAAAAAATTTCCAAGTGGAGTTATTACCGGAGATGGAGTTCAAGCCATCTTCGATGATGCGCAAGAGAACGAATATGCCTTGCCTGCAGTGAATGTTGTGGGAACGAATTCAGTCAATGCGGTTATGGAAACCGCCGCTGAAGTTAATTCACCTGTGATGATTCAGTTTTCGAACGGAGGTGGCATCTTTTTCGCCGGCAAAAGTCTTTCGAATGAAGGACAGAAGGCTGCCATTGCGGGATCCGTATCCGGAGCTATGCACGTACATGCTTTGGCTGAACATTATGGCGTTCCGGTCATCTTGCACACCGATCATGCGGCGAGGAAGCTTTTGCCTTGGGTTGATGGCATGCTGGATGCTGGAGAAAAGTTTCATGAGCGCGAAGGTAAGGCTCTTTACAGTTCCCACATGTTGGACCTCTCGGAGGAGCCAATTGACGACAATCTTTCCACATGCAAAGAGTACTTCAAGAGAATGAACGCAATGGGCATGACCGTTGAGATCGAGCTTGGAGTTACCGGCGGTGAAGAGGATGGTGTGGACAACACCGATATTGATACGGATCGTCTTTACACCCAGCCCGAAGAAGTCAATCAAGCTTATGAAACCTTATCCGAAGTCAGTAACCGTTTTACAGTGGCTGCTGCGTTTGGAAACGTGCACGGAGTTTACAAGCCGGGAAACGTCGAGTTAACCCCCAAAATTCTCCTCAATTCCCAAGAATTCATCAAAGAGAAACATGGCTTGAGCGGTAAGCCGATCCATTTCGTTTTTCATGGCGGTTCGGGTTCCTCTCGCGAACAAATTCGTGAAGCAATCGGCTACGGAGTCGTGAAAATGAATTTGGATACGGATATGCAATGGGCTTACTGGGATGGTGTTCATGATTATTACAAGGAGAACAAGGATTATCTCCATGCCCAACTCGGAAATCCCGAAGGGGAAGACAAACCCAATAAGAAATATTATGATCCGCGAACCTGGTTACGGTCCGGAGAACAGGCTTTTGTCAATCGTTTGAAACGCTCCTTCGAAGATTTGAACTGCATCGGCAGAAACGCTTCCTAAAAGCCATTCCCATACCTGGTGATCAATGGTAAGCCATTGATATTCTGTCTTGGTTTTGTTCCGTGTGTTACCTAAAAGTGCGTTTAGAGCATTTAAGTATTTACAAGGAACGGCTCTCGATATAACCTCATGGAATGGATGGACGAAATCAAGATTCTCTGCCCAAAAGGGTTGTAAGAACAATTACCTTAACCCAAGAGGATTTGTCTCTTTTGGACGGAATAGAAAGAATGATGTCTAAAACCGGTCAGCGAATAAAAACCGATTCCAAGCTGATTCGAGCGGCAATTCAGATTGCTCATAAGTCCATCAACGGCGAGAACTGCGATCTCATGGAAGTGGCCGAGAAAGTGGTTCGGGAAGATGGTCGGACGATGAGTAAGCTTCTTGAAAAATCCAAAAGGCAAGCAGGATAAGTTACCCGAACAATTGCCTGATTACCTCCTCAGGACTAGCTGCCGGTTTCATGCAGGCGTTGTTCACGCAGACCGTAAAGTGATCAACCTCCTTCTTTGCTTCTAGGAAAATCGGTCGATAAGGAAATTCGGCGAGAATTTTCGAAAGACCGCTGATTTCGCTTGCAGGACATTGGATACGGATTAATCCAACCGTCGCCTCCGTGATGCAGCATAATGCATGGGAAATCCCATCGGAGGCTTTCATCACGAGTTTGGGATAGGCCGCCTTCGCCTCCGTAAATTCCTTCTCCCATTTTTGTTTTCCGGTAAGGACGTGAAGGGTTGAGAAGATTCGCAAGAGGGAAGAATTACCCGATGGTGTGGCGTTGTCGAACCAATGCTTTTTTCTGCAGGGGGGGGGGGCTTCATTTTCTTAGGGGAAAGAAAGAATCCCGGTATTCCCTCGTCTCGAAATTTCATCGTTAGGGATTCGACGAGCCTTTCCGCTCTTTCAAGGTAGACCGTGGCGCTTCCATGATCGATTGATTCGGATACCGAACACAGTTGAAGAAGGGCTTCCGCCCAAAAAGCGTAATCATCAAGGAAAAGCGGGGGCTCGTCTTCCCCCGATTGTTCTGCGAATGCCTGTTCCATGAAAGTGGAGGCAATCCAACCTTCCAAGGCTACGGCATGCTTGAGCCAATCACGGTTGTCAAAGGCAATCGATGCATCTACCAATGCCCGGATCATTAGGGCATTCAATCCGAGAATTCTTTTCGGATCGGTTGCACCTTTGGAATACGCCTCGGACAAGGGAATCAATTTGCTTAGAGCTTCAATTTGCCGGGAGAGCGGGAGGCTCTCCGATGCGATCAGGTGGGGCAAATAGGCATTTTGATCGGCCCCCTCCAAAGGTTTCCACTGTCTGATCATATCTTTTTCATCTCCTTCGTCGAGTATGCGTAGGAGTTCCTCTTTCGACCAAAGGTACTGAGCGCCTTCGAACTGATTGACTTCGGATGAGATGGATGAGCCAAACCCTTGTTCCGGACTTCCCAAATTAGTGAAAGCCCATCGGATTGTCTTTTCGACCGCGTATTTGAAGAGAGGGTTCCGTCTCTTACGATATCCCTTTGAATAGGAGGAAATGAGCAAGGCATTGTCAGCAAGCATCTTTTCGAAATGAGGGCTTTGCCAAGCATCGTCCACGCAATACCTAAAGAACCCTCCATTGACATGATCAAAAAGGGTCCCTGAAGCCATTTTCTCGAGAGTGGTTTGTACGCTTCGATCAATGGTTTTCTCGAAAGTCGGATTCTTTCTCACGGATTGAGATTCTTGGATAGCCAAAAGAAAATCGATCTTCGTGGAGCTAGGAAATTTGGGAGCGGGGGTGAAGCCTCCGTTTTTGTCATCGTGCTTTGAGCATAGAACTTGCGATGCTTTCAAAAGGAGATTCGACTTCCAGGAGTCGGTGTTGGAAATCTCCGCGTTATTGGCATGGCGAAGATTTCGAATGACGTGATCGGCGTTCTCGGTGAACTCCTTTCTGGATTTTTTGAAATGCGTTGCAATGCGCATCAGAACTTGAGGCCAGGGCGCCAAACCTCGTCCGACGTCTTCCTTGGGGAAGTAGGTCCCCCCCCAAAAAGGGTTGCCGTTAGGAAGACAAAATGCGTTGAGTGGCCATCCTGCCGACTGGTTGAACATGCGAATGGCTTCCATGTAAATCAGATCGAGATCGGGTCGTTCTTCCCGATCCACCAGGATGCAGGTAAAATGCCTATTCATGATGGATGAGACATAGTCGTCCTGAAAGCATTCGCGCGACATGACCTGACACCAGTGGCAGGAGGAATAACCGATCGAAACCAAAACAGGGAGATCCCTTTTTTGGGCGAGATCAAAGGAGTTTTCGGCATAAGGTAACCAAGCAACCTTTTGGTGGGCATGTTGTCTAAGATAAAGACTTTTTTCTCCTGACAGTTGATTATGCATAGGAAACAATCATTTTTCATATTTTACCCTTATTCCCAAGCTCGAATGAATCTACGCTGATTTTCCCGTTGTCGGATTTGCCCTCTAAGTTTACGGATTAAGTATGCCGGAAATTCGTATATTGGCCGATCGAGTGGCCAACCAAATTGCTGCAGGTGAAGTGGTTGAACGTCCGGCTTCGGTGGCGAAGGAATTGATCGAGAACAGCATTGATTCCGGCGCGGGGAAAATAGAAGTGGAGTTTAGAAATGGGGGTAAATCCTATCTGCGGGTGGAGGACGATGGATGCGGTATGAGCCCTGACCAAGCTCTCATGAGCTTGGAACGTCATGCCACCAGTAAAATTAGAAAAGCTTCCGATCTTAACGAGGTACAGACTTTTGGGTTCCGGGGTGAAGCCTTGCCTTCCATTTCCAGCGTTAGCCGTTTCACTCTGCGAACTCGAGCGCAAAAGAATTCGGAGGGAAATGAGATTTTGATGAACGGGGGCAAGTTGATCCATGTGAAAGAATGCGGTATGCCAATCGGTACGAGGATCGAGGTGTCGCATTTGTTCAATTCCGTGCCAGTTCGTAGAAAATTTCTGAAAACGGAAGCAACCGAGTCCACTCATTTGACCCACTTGACCAAACTTTACGCATTGGCTCACCCAAACGTTACTTTCTCTTTGTCGGAGGGTGGTCGGACTTTATTCAGGTCGCCCAGTTGCGAGGAGTTTGGGGATCGAGTTCGGGAGATTTTCGGTAAGAGTTTGGCGGAAACTCTTGTTCCGATTGAGGCAAATGAGAAAGGCATGGGTTTGAGCGGTCTGGTAGGAAAGCCCGGATACAGTCGTCCAACGCGCAAGGAAATGATTTTTTTCGTCAACCGCAGACCCGTCGATTGCAAAGCCATTTCTTATGCGGTTCTTGAAGCTTACCATACCTTTGCTCCAAAAGGTCGCTTCCCTCCTGCGATTTTGTTTGTATCGATCGATCCGAGTCTAGTGGACGTGAACGTCCATCCCGCCAAAAGGGAAATCCGGTTTAGGGACGAAGCTCGGATACGAAAATTCGTGGTTCAAAGCCTTTTGAGGCGAAACCGAGAGTTGTCGGGGAAAACCGAAATGGAATGCCCAACCATTGAGTTTGAGAAGGATCCATCAAGTGAAAGGATGGTGCCGAGTATCGATCCTCAGGCTCTGGAAATGTATGGTTTGGATCAGAGCCCTAAAACGAGTCCTTCTTCAAGCTTGGAACTTGTCCGTTCCATGGAATCCAACGAGCATCTGGCGAAGGATGCGGCTGTGGCGAAGGATCTGGCGACTCGTAAAACAGTCGGTGGAAGAGGGGATGGCGAAGCACAATGGCGGTTTCTCGATCGGCCCTACGGCGATTTGGCCATTTTTTCGACGCCTCAAGGAATGGTCGGCATGCAGACTCGGGCTGCTTACGAAAGAGTCAGGTTCGAGCAACTTGAAGATGCCTTGGAGAAGAAAGCCTCTTCGGATTCGCAATCCTTGTTGTTATCGGAATCGTTGGAATTGGATGGGATTGACCGAGAGAACCTGGAGGCGGGTCTGGATGATCTCCGAGATTTGGGCTTTGCTTTGGAGGAGTTCGGCAGAAATTTCTTTCGGCTGGAGGGTTGCCCCAGTTGGATGGACAAGGAGCATGCCGGAAAATTCCTCAAAGATTTCCTGGAAGTCGCTCGAGAAGAGGGGGGTGGCATTCGTACCGAAGCGTTTGCCAAGGAAGCTTTGGTGAGACTTTCTTCAGCGCCGAATTCAACTCCGCAAGGGTTTTCCGATGATGAGGTCATTAGGCTTGCCCAGCAGCTTCTTTCCTGCCGAAATCCCTACACTTGCCCAAAAGGAAAACCCACCTATTTCGAAATCCCATTTCGTGATTTTGAGACTCGATTTAAAAGAAAACTTTGACTTATATAAATGAAATAAGAATCCACTAAAACCCATTATGAAAAAGACTAATCCTCTCTGCTTTGTTTTAATCCTTGCCTCTGTATTTTCCCTAAGTTGTTGCAGTGTGAGCGAAGTTGCTCAAAAGACCAAAAAGGGATTTCTCGACGGCTCTTCCTATGTAGTCGATAAAAGTAAGAAGGCCTATGGAAAAAGCAAAAATGTCCTTGGTCTCGGAAAATCAAAAAAAATCACCGTAACGCCCATGACCGTAGAAAAAAAACTTTTTGGGAAGATGCCCAATGGAGAGCAAGTAAGTATTTACACGCTCACCAACGCAAATAAGATGCAAGTGTCACTCTTGAACTATGGAGGGACGGTCAAGGACATCCTAGTCCCGGATCGCAACGGAAAGTTCGCCAACGTTTCTCTGGGTTTTAATACCGTGGAGGAGTATATGGAAAAAAGTCCGTATTTCGGTTGTATCACCGGTCGGTATGCAAACCGCATTAAGGATGGTCAATTCACCTTGGATGGTAAAAGCTATCAATTGGCAAAGAACAATGGCCCCAACCATCTCCATGGAGGCGAGCTTGGGTTCGATAAAAGAATTTGGGATGCCAAAATTTCGGACGTAGGCACAGGGATTGTGTTTACCCGCACCAGTCCTGATGGAGAGGAAGGTTATCCGGGGAATCTTCGTTGCACGGTCACCTACACGCTTACCGATGAAAACGAATTGAAGGTTGAATATGAGGCAACTTGTGACCAGGCAACCGTGCTGAATCTAACCAACCACACATACTTCAACTTGGCCGGCGAAGGCTCCGCAACCATCCTCAATCATGAACTTACTTTGCCGGGAGCTCATTTTGTGGCGACGGACGAAACCAACATACCCACGGGAGTCGAAAAGGTTGATGGAACTCCGATGGATTTCAGGAAAGCCACTGCCATTGGCAAGAGAATTGAAAACAAGCATATGCAGCTTAAGGTAGGCAAGGGTTATGACCACACTTGGTTAGTTCCATCAACGGGAGAAGAGCTAAGCTTGGCCGCTATTTTGCGTGACCCCGCTTCGGGTCGGGTTCTTGAGATACGCACCGATCAACCGGGTATTCAGTTGTACACGGGGAACTATTTGGATGGCACCTTGGTGGGGCATGGAGGAAAGCCCTACGCCTTCAGATCAGGACTTTGTCTGGAAACTCAAGTCTATCCCGACAGCCCTAATCATCAAGGGGAAGATGGGTGGCGTTCCTGTGTGTTGCGCCCTGGAGAAACCTATCGGCACCTGACCGTGCACAAGTTCAGAGTGGATTGATTATTTTTGAGATATTCTCGCCAAAAATAGGCTTTTCGTTAGTTTTGGCATGATGTGTGCCTAATTGGCAAAGGCACCTGACTGAAACGAACTAATGATTACTGATACGGCGTCCACTTCACTGTCCGAAAGCGAAAATGCAGACTCTTCCCAACTTGTGGAAGAGATGAAGGAATCAATCCGGAGACAACTTCGCCTTACTCTTGCAAGGCACTTGGACAACGCTGCTCCGAGAGAGCTTTGGATGGCGACTTGTTTGGCTGTGCGCGAAAAAATCATCGATCGCTTCATCGAAACCCAATCGGCCCACAACGAACGGGATGCAAGAAGAGTCTACTATCTCAGTCTGGAGTACCTCATGGGAAGGCTTCTTAATTCGAATCTTTGCAATTCCGGTTTGAGAGAAGCAGTTTCATCCGCTCTTGGCGACTTGGGTTTTGATTTGGAAACCTTGTGCGAAGAAGAGCATGATATGGGTTTGGGAAATGGAGGTCTGGGGCGCTTGGCTGCCTGTTTTCTCGATTCCATGGCAACCATGGATTTGCCCGCCATTGGTTACGGCATACATTACCAGTTCGGTTTGTTTCGCCAAGAATTTGACAATGGACGACAAATTGAATTGCCCGACGATTGGTTAAAATACGGAAACCCCTGGGAAATCGTTCGTCCGCAATACGCCCAAAGGGTCAGTCTTTACGGGCTAGTCGAGCATGCCTATGACGATCTGGGGGACTACCAACCCAGATGGGTGGAAGCAAAATACGTCGAAGGAATTCCCTATGACTTGGCCATTGTCGGATACGGAGCCTCGACGGTTAATTTTCTCAGGTTGTGGGAAGCCAAGGCATCGGAAGAACTGGATTTGAAAACCTTTAATCAAGGAGGTTACGTCGAAGCGGTTCGTGAAAAAGCCATGGGGGAGAGCATTTCCAAAGTGCTCTACCCCAATGACGAAACCGAAAACGGTAAGGAACTGCGGCTTGTCCAGCAGTATTTTTTCGTGGCCTGCTCGATACAGGATATAATGGCCCGTTTTCTAAGGTTGCATGACGACTGGGAAGAATTTCCAGACAAGGTGGTGGTTCAGTTGAATGATACGCATCCTGCGGTTGCGGTGCTCGAATTGATGCGTATCTTTCTGGATGAGAAAAAGTTGGGCTGGGAGAAGTCATGGAACCTAGTCAGGAGAACTTTTGCGTACACCAACCACACCTTGCTCCCGGAAGCCTTGGAAACTTGGGGCGAAGCCCTATTTGAGCATGTTTTGCCCAGGCACATGCAAATTGTTCGAGAAATCAATCGCCGTTTCGTAGAAGAGGAACTTGCTTCGAAATGGCCCGGTGACCATGAGAAAATCCAAAATATGTCCATCGTCGAGGGTGGTCAGGTCCGAATGGCTTATCTTTCGGTAGTAGGCAGTCATTCCGTCAATGGTGTTGCGGCGCTGCACACCAAGTTGCTGAAAGGCAAGTTGATGAAGGATTTTGCGGATCTTTATCCTGAGAAATTCAACAACAAGACGAATGGAATTACGCCTAGGAGATGGCTCTTGGGTTGCAACCCTGAGCTTGCCAAGTTGATAGATTCGGTAGTTGGAAGGGAATGGGTAACCAACCTTAATTTGCTTAGAGGATTGGAGAAGGTTGCGGATGACGCTTCCTTCCAGGAGGAATTCATGAAGATCAAGCAGGGGAACAAGGGGGTTCTCGCTCACATGTTGGAAAGCGAAATGGGTTTGACCGTGGATCCCTCTGCAATCTTCGATTCCCAAATCAAGCGCCTCCACGAATACAAGAGGCAGCATTTGAATCTCTTGCACATTCTGACTCTTTATCGAAGGCTACTGCATGATCCTGACCTTCCCATCTGTCCCAGAGTATTTATTTTTGGGGCAAAGGCGGCACCGGGCTATCATTTGGCAAAAGTGATCATACATGCGATCAATCTGGTTGCTCGAAAAATCAACAAGGATGAGCGAATTAAGGGAAAACTCAAAGTGGCATACTGGCCGAATTATGGAGTTTCCTCCGCCGAGCGCATCATTCCCGCCAGTGATTTGTCGGAGCAGATTTCCACAGCGGGGAAAGAGGCCTCGGGCACTGGAAATATGAAATTTGCCTTGAACGGAGCCTTAACCATCGGAACTTTGGACGGAGCAAACGTGGAGATCAAAGAGGAGGTGGGAGATGAGAACATTTTCATTTTCGGTGAGACTGTGGAAGGGATTGAGACATTGCGCGCTTCCGGATATGACCCGAGTGACTATTACCACCAAGATGAGGAGTTGAAGGGGGTGCTGGATTGGCTCGGTTCCGATTACTTTTCTCCGGGAGAGGGCAAGGTTCTGCAAGATTTGCCGCGTAGTCTTCTAGAATGGGGAGATCCTTTTTTCGTTTTGGCTGATTTTCGGGCGTATGTGGAGGCTCAGGAAAAGGCTAACATGGCTTATTCGGATCCAAAGAAATGGTCATCCATGGCCATTCGAAACGTTGCCGGATCCGGTAAGTTCTCATCGGATCGTACGATTTTGCAATACGCCGAAGAGATTTGGAAGTTGGAACGCATTCGACCGTCGTCCTAATCCACATGAGAATTAATCGGAACCTGATCCTTGCTTTTCTCATCTGGATTGGGAATTTACACGGGTCCGACGTTCCTTTTATTTCGGGAGAAAGATTGGAGTATTCCCTCAAGTGGGGCTTTATCCCGGTTGGATCCGCCGTGATGGAGGTTTTGCCAACCCGAAAGAAGCAGGGGAAGAACCTCCAGGTAATAAGATTTTCCGTGCGAACCAACGATTTCGCGGATGCGTTTTACAAGGTTCGAACGGTTGTTGAAAGCGAGGTTTCGGAAGACTTTTCAAAATCTTATTTTTACAGCAAGACTCAACGAGAGGGTAAGACGAAAAGGGATGTGAAAGTGCGTTTCGATTATCAAAGGCGAGTGGCTGAATACGTTGAGAACAATGGGGAGTCGAGAACCGTGGAAATTCAGGATCCCGTTTTTGACCCTTTGGCGATTGCATATTTTTTCAGGCTTAATCCGATAGGCGAGAATTCACAAAGGATCTTGCCGACCTGTGATGGCAAGAGATTTATGCAAATCGTCGTTCGCACGGGTCCCTATGATCGCATGACCGTTCCGGCGGGTAAGTTCAAGGTGGTGGGTACAACTCCGGAAATGAAAAATTTGAGTGGTGTCTTTAAAAAGAGTCCGGACGGAATCTTAAGGGTATGGTATTCGGCGGACAATCGAAGGCTGCCCGTGAAGATTAGCAGTAAGGTGGTGGTGGGGAGTTTTACCGCGAGCTTGGTCAAGACAAGCGGTTTGGTTTCAGGTGGGGGTTAGGAATCACTTTTCTTCACCATTCTGCATAAGCTCAACAAATGATCTTAGCGCGGGTGTGAGAATACGATTTTTCTTATGAATGATGGCGAGGGGACGATTGTGAATCCCGCCCTCCAGTTTGTAGATGATCAACTGATTGCGTTCCGATTCGGTAATCACGGTGCTTGCGGGTAGAATGGCAATGCCGGCATTGATTTCAATCGCTCTTTTGACCGTTTCAACATTGTCGAATTCCATAACCACTTCTACCTCAACTCCTGCATTTGCAAGGATTTCATCCGTGGCTTTGCGGGTGGGTATATCTCTTTCAAACGCGACGAATTCAACGCCGCTTAGGTCATTCATGGAAATCGATCGCTTTTTCGTGAGTCTGTGCTCGGGACTCATTACGATGATCAGTTCGTCATTTGCAAAGGGAATTATGGTCAAATCCTTGTGGGGAGGAGGAAAGGCGACCAAACCAAGATCGGAGTTTCCGTGAAGAACGTCTTCATAAACCAGATTGGCTCGGCGGTATTCCACGCGGGCATTGACCGAAGGAAACTGCTTGATGAAGGACTTCAGGTAAGGGGGCAATTCATGAAGGCCGATACTATTAACGGTGGAAATTTGGATCGTACCACTCACGATGTTGCGCATTTCCTGGATTTCACAATTAAGTTTCTCATAGAGATCCAGAATTTCCTTGAAAGTCGAGTAGAGAGCTGTCCCTTGTGGCGTTAAGCGGAATTTCTTTTGGTTCCTGTCAATGATCAGCATGTCGTAATGAGCTTCCATCGCCTTCAACTGCTGGCTCACCGCAGACTGAGTGACTTCGTTCAAACGAGCTGCTTTGGAAAAACTTTTAGTCTCGACCAAATCACAGAAGGTTTTGAAATTCTGAATGTGCATGTACACATTTATATAACTTGTACTTATTTCAGGCAAATTTATTATTCAAACAACTTATGATCAAAGAAGAGGAATTTCTAATCAACCTAGGTGAGGTCCGGAGGAAAATTGAGATTGCCTGTACCAAGGAAGGAAGGAAATCCAGTGAAATCACTCTTTTACCTGTTACGAAAAATTGGCCGGTCGATGCGGTTCGCTATTGTAAGAATTCCATGATTGCTAAAGTCGGAGAAAACAGGGTCCAGGAGGCGGTTTCCAAGATGGATTTAATCGAAGGCGTGGAGTGGGAATTGATCGGACATCTGCAAAGCAACAAGGCAAAGCATGTCGTTGGTCGATTTGCGCGTGTCCAAACCGTTGATTCCTTTAAACTACTAAAGAAGCTTGACCTTGCCTCACGCGCTTTGGGAATAAAGATGCCAATCCTTCTACAAGTGAACGCGGGAGAGGATCCGGCTAAATTTGGAGTGAGCGTGGAAGAAACTCCCGGTTTGCTTTTGCAAGCTTTGGAATGCGAGGGATTGGAGCTCGATGGTTTTATGACCATTGCCCCCTTTGCACCTGATGATCCAACGGTTGCATCCAAATCATTTTGCAGACTCAGGAATTTGCGTGATCGAATGAAATCCGAAAGCGGTCTTCCTCTCAAAGTTCTTTCCATGGGCATGTCCGGAGACATCGAGCAAGCGGTCGCGGAGGGAAGTACCATGATCCGCGTTGGTTCGTCGTTGTTCGGCAACCGAACGCCCTAAGAAAGTTTTCCTTTAAGAAAACTTGCTCCGATGGATGGAAGGCGCGAAGATATCCGAATGGAAATGATTGGGAATAATTCGCCAACCAAGACAAAGTGGAATGCTTTGCTGCATTTGCTTGACGACGAATCACCCGTGGTGCGGAAAGCCATCATTGGCGAATGCGAAACCCATCCCGTGGAGGCCAAGGAATTTCTCGAATCGATTTCTCAGGGAGATGACCCCCTTTTGGCAAGACACGCCCAGGAATTGGTGAGAGCTCTTGGTTGGATTGACGGGGTGGGAGACTTCGTCCGATTCATTCGCTCGCAGAGGTATGAACTGGAAACCGGCTGGTTCCTCTTGGATAGAACGGTCTATCCGAGCTTCCAATCGTCCTCCTCCACTTTGTTCATGGACAAAGTTGCTCGGCGGAGCAGGGAATTGCTTACACCGCCCATGAGCTCAAGACAAAGCTGTTCGGTGCTTAACCGAGTTCTTTTTCACGAATATGGATTTCGTGGAGCGGGTAAGAACTTTGAAAATCCTGAAAACAGTTTTTTGCATAGGGTCATTGATAGGCGGCAAGGTCTGCCTATCACCTTATGCGTGCTTTACATACTCATCGCTCGAAGAATAGGTCTTGATCTTGAGCCCATCGGCTTGCCGGGCCGTTTCATGGTAGGTTGCTTCGAAGACGAACGCCCGTTCTACGTGGATGCGTGGGCGGGTGGAAAAATTTTGGAAGTAGAGCAGATGGAGAATTATTTGGAACACTCCTCGGTTGAGAATTCCGGGTCCGCGCTTTTGCCGGTGACCGTGGCTGAAACTTTGGCGAGAGGATGTCGCAACCTTTCCTTTCATTACATTCAGGCGGAGGACTTGAAAAGGTCCAAAATGTTCGGTTCTTTTGTGGACGAGTTCGAGCGAGTTCGTCGCATTGCCACCAATGCCTGAATTCCGATAACCCTTTTCGAGTTTGAGGAGTTTTTCTGCAGATGAGGTGGGGTTGGCCGTTTTGGGTTGGCCGATCAATCATTCGATTAGCCCATACCTTCACAATGAAGCATTGAGCGAACTTCGTGGTCGGGACTCACGATTTGACGGATGGTCTTACGAAAGACTTGAAGTTCGAGCTGAAGAACTGCCAACCTTGCTCCCCCAACTTGGGCAACGTGGTTATCGGGGTCTGAACTTGACCATCCCTCACAAAGTAGAGGTCATTCCTCACTTAATGGATATAGATCCTGAGGCCGAAGTAATGGGTGCAGTCAATACCTTGCAATGGTTGGATGGCGGATGGAAAGGTTTCAATACCGATGGTTACGGTTTGCAGAGGGCTCTGGAAACGGTCTTCGAGCTGCAGTTGAAATCCTGCGCGGTAATGATTTTAGGCGCTGGAGGAGCGGCGAGAGCCGCAGCCGCTCGCTGTTTGGCGGAAGGTTGTCCCGAGGTTTGTATTACAAACCGTTCGCCCTCACGTCTTAGTTCCTTGGTCGAGGACTTGAGAAAACAATTTCCAAATTCCATTTTGAGAAGTTTTCCTCCGGAAGCCATGCCCACCCAAATTCTGGATTTCCCGGAGCTGATCATCATTAACGCAACCTCGTTGGGGCTGCAGTCAAAAGACCCTGCTCCGATTGATCTCACCTTGCATGAGTGGCGTCCTCATACCCGGGTGTACGATATGATATACAACCCTTCTCAAACTGCCTTACTCAAGACTGCCGCTGACTTTGGCATAAGTTGTTCGAACGGACTTTCCATGCTCGTTCATCAAGCTCTGCGTTCGCTGGAGATATGGACAGGTTGCGAGGTTTCCGCAAACGCCATGTTTGCGGGCGCGGAAAAAGGTATGAAGGAGATCGCCCCGTGATGGAATGGCTCCTTCAGAGCCAATTCGGAATGGTTGCCGTAGGATTTCTACTGGGGGCCATTTGGGGAAGCTTTTTGAACGTATGCGCCCATCGAATACCCTTAGGCCAGTCCATAGTCCGGCCTCCCTCTTACTGCCCCAAGTGCAAGTCAAGGATTCTGTGGAAGGACAATTTGCCCATCTTGAGTTGGCTTGTTCGGCAAGGGAGGGCAAGGTGTTGCTTAGAGTCCATTTCAAAGAGGTATCTTTGGGTAGAAGTTTCAACCGCCTTGTTATTCGGTTATTTTTTCGGGTGTTATTTTCAGAATAGCGATTTGGCCGAGTTATGCGTGGGTTGCTTTCTTGGCTGGGTATTGCTTGCCGTGATCATCATTGATGCGGAGACCATGATCATCCCTGATCGCCTGAGTATGGGAGGAGCATTGGCGGGTTTGGTTTTTTCGATAATTTTTCCATCACTTCACGGCTACGGGACTTTGCCGGAAGAGAGAGTTCTCTCCATGATTGACTCACTCCTCGGTCTTCTCGTCGGATCTTCGGTTATGTATTGGATTGGGGCTTCCGCTGAGAAGGCATTGGGCAAAGAAGCTCTGGGTCAGGGTGACGTTAAGTTGATGGGGTGTATAGGAGCTTTTTGCGGATGGAAGGCATCCGTTTTCGTTATTTTTGCCGGTGCTTCGATTGGTACGGCTTTGGTGTTGCCCTTCATGGCTTTTCAATTTCTTGGAAAGAAGCCATCGAAGCATCATCAGGGGAAAGAGCCACTTTCCTGGGGGAAGGAAATCCCATTTGGTCCATACTTGGCTATTGCCACCCTTCTTTACTTGGGCGGTTTGGATCATTGGATTGACCCATGGATGGAAGAAGCTCTTGCCATAGTAAGTAAAAACTACTGAGAGCAAAACTCCTTTTTAGCGTTGAAGAAAAGGCGTCTTGTCGGCAAGTTTTGCTCTTTGTCTTTTTACTTTAATCCTAAGCTCCCCAATGAAAAAACTGCTCGTTGCCAATCGAAGTGAAATTGCGGTTCGAATTTTTCGTTCCGCCAGTGAATTGAATTTAAGAACTGTTGCAATCTATGCCGAAGAGGACCGTTTCGGAGTGCATAGGTTCAAAGCGGATGAAGCATATTTGGTGGGAAAGGGCAAGGGACCGGTTGCCGCATATCTGGATATTGAATCGATCATTTCCATAGCAAAGGAAAAAAGAGTGGACATGATTCATCCAGGGTATGGTTTCCTGTCTGAAAATGCCGATTTCGCAAGAGCCTGTGAGGATGCGGGCATTGTCTTCATAGGCCCTGGGCCCGAATTGCTTGAAAGCATGGGAGATAAGGTAGCCGCCAAAAAAGCCGCGGACGCAGCGGGCGTGCCGACCTTGCCCGCCACTCCTAAGCCTGTCTCCAAACCCGCTGAAGCCTTACGATGGGGAAGAAAGATCGGTTTCCCTCTGATTATCAAGGCTGCCTTCGGCGGAGGTGGTCGGGGTATGAGAGTGGTGCAAAAGGAGCAGGATCTCAAGGATATGCTCGAAGAGGCGCAAGGCGAAGCGGAAAGAGCATTTGGCAATCCGGCGGTTTTTCTCGAGAGGTACGTGGGGCGGGCCAAACACTTGGAAGTGCAGGTCTTGGGAGACCGAAAAGGAAACGTAGTTCATCTGCACGAAAGGGATTGCTCGGTTCAGCGTAGATATCAGAAAGTCGTTGAAGTCGCTCCCTCGATTGGCCTGCCTGACGAAGTCGTGAACAGTTTGTGCGGAGCGGGGGTTGAATTGGCCAACAAGATAGGCTACGACAACGCTGGAACCGTTGAGTTCTTACTGGATCAGGATACCAACGAATGGTTCTTCATCGAAATGAATCCCAGAATTCAGGTCGAACACACGGTGACCGAGCAGATTACAGGAATTGATATCGTTCGCTCACAAATTCTAGTGGCGATGAACCACGGTTTGCACGGTAACAAAATTGGCATACCCCAGCAAAATGAAATTCCTCGGAACGGTTGCGCGATCCAGTGCAGGGTCACCACGGAGGATCCGGAAAAGGGGTTTACGCCGGATTACGGAAAGATTCTCAGCTATCGTTCCGCTGCAGGTTTCGGAGTAAGGTTGGATGGTGCGATGGGAGACACGGGGTCGATCATAACTCCCTTCTATGACTCCCTCCTAGTGAAGATAACCGCTTCCGGTCCAAATTTACCTCAAGCCTTGGACCGTATGCACCGAGCTTTGCGCGAAATGAGAATCCGAGGGGTGAAGACTAACATTCCCTTCCTGGAAAACGTCATCAACCACAAGGATTTTGCCGCCGGCAAGGCAACCACCCGAATGATCGACGTGACCCCGAGTCTTTTTAAGTTCAAGGCTAGAAAGGATCGAGCCTCGAAGTTACTGAGCTATCTCGGGGAAGTAATTGTCAATGGGAATCCACAAGTCAAAGGGCGTGCCAGAGTTAGTAATCCATTGCCTTTGATTGAACCGGAATACGATCCAAGGTCGGATCCTCCAAGAGGAACGCGAGATATGCTTCTGGCTCAGGGCCCGGTTAAGTTTTCTCAATGGTTGAGAGACCAGAAGTCTCTTATGGTTACGGATACGACTTTACGAGATGCTCATCAATCTCTCTTTGCGGCTCGCATGAGAAGTTTCGATATGGTGGCGGTTGCCGATTTCATTGCTCGTAGGACATCCGGTTTGTTCAGCCTCGAAATGTGGGGAGGAGCGACCTTTGACACTTGTATGCGCTTCTTGGGAGAATCCCCCTACGAGCGCTTGCGCACTCTGCGTGAAAAAATACCCAACGTTCTCTTTCAGATGCTCCTTCGGGGATCAAACGCCGTGGGTTATGCGAATTATCCCGACAATGTGGTGCGCGAGTTTGTGGTTCATGCTTCGCAGGCAGGAATGGATGTCTTTCGAATTTTCGATTCTCTGAATTATCTGCCCAATCTCAAAGTGGCTATGGAAGCGGTTAATGAGCGAACCTCTTCGTTGTGCGAGGCGGCTGTTTGCTTCACCGGCGATTTCACCGACTCGAGTGAGGAGAAATACACGCTCGATTATTACGTTCATCTCGCCAAGGAACTTGAAAAGATGGGAGCGCATATCCTTGCCATCAAGGATATGGCTGGGCTTTGCCATCCCGTGGCAGCCAGTCGTCTCGTCAAAGCGTTGAGGAATGAAGTGGGAATCCCCATTCATTTTCATACCCATGATTCCAGCGGCATCGCTTCGGCCTCTGTACTCAAGGCGGCGGAAGCAGGAGTCGATGTGGTCGACTTGGCCATTTCTTCGCTTTCCGGTTGCACAAGTCAGCCCAATCTCAATTCGGTTGTTCATGCATTGAGGAACGCGCCGAGATCCACGGGCTTGGACGTGCAGGCTCTCAATGAACTTTCGATCTATTGGGAAGCGGTTAGGCAATACTATTCTCCTTTTGACACGTCCCCTCCCTTCGGAAGCGCGGAAGTGTTTTCTCATCAGATGCCCGGCGGGCAGTATACCAATTTGCGAGAGCAAGCCACCTCGCTTGGTCTTGGCAAAAGGTGGCCCGACGTCGTTAAAACTTATGAGGAAGTCAACGCATTGCTCGGACACGTCGTAAAAGTGACGCCTAGCAGCAAGAGCATTGGCGATCTTGCGATCTTCCTCATCACCAAGGGAGTCAAACCCGAGGATTTGGTGAACCTGCCCTCTGAGACCGGATTTCCCCAATCCGTAATCGATCTGGTATCAGGAAATCTCGGACAGCCCAAGGGCGGATGGCCCAAAGCCGTTCAAAAAGTCATTTTGGGTAAGCAGAAGCCTTTGCGCGGACGCCCGGGCGCTTCGGCACCCAAGGTTGACTTGAAGAAGGAATCACTATCCCTGAAAAAGAAGCTCGGCTCCCGTTATACGGATGATGATTTGTTTTCCTCCCTGATGTATCCTCAGGTTTACAATGAATTCCAAGATTTCAAAAAGAAATATGGAGACGTCTCCGTTTTGCCTACTACGGCATACTTTCACGGTTTGGAGCCGGGTGAAGAGATCTCCATTCGGATCGAAGAGGGCAAAACCCTCTTCATCAAGCTTTTGCATGTGGGTGATCCGGATGAAAAGGGTATTCGGTCGCTCACCTTTGAATTGAATGGCAAAGCCCGAACCACCATGGTGCAGGACAAATCCGTCAAGGGTGATTCCAAAGCTCGGGAAAAAGCCGATCCCTCGAACTCCAAGCACGTGGCCGCCCCAATTCCCGCTATGATCAGCAGTATCGCGACAAGTGTTGGAAAGACGGTTGCGAAGGGAGACAAGATCGCGGTGCTTGAGGCGATGAAGATGCAAACCACGCTCTACGCCTCTTCCGACGGAACCGTTGATGAGATTCTTGTCAAGGTCGGTGACTCGGTGGAATCCAAGGATTTGATTGCTCGTCTCAGATAACTTCCTAAAGTTTTCCCGCGACCATCCGACTATAAGTGTGTGATGCATACGCGCGGAAAAAGTCGAACCTACGACCAGCCATTGGTCTGGGTCCGAGCAATGGCCTTACTGGGGCTATCTTGCACTGCTCAAGCCAAGCAGCTTTATGTCCCGGAACCCGCATTGGAGAGAGCTTTGTGTCAAGCCCTGTCCGTTGACCGAGAGAATCTTACGGAATCTTTGGTTGCCCAAAAACTCAGATTTCTGGAAGTCAACGACGCTCAGATCAGAAATCTTCAAGGCTTGGAAGGCGCGGTCAATTTGGAAACCTTGGTTCTCAAGGACAATTTCATCCAGGATCTCAGTCCTCTCTCTGAATTAGCCAATCTGAGAAAGCTGGATTTGGCCGGAAACAGGATATCGAGTCTGCAGGATTTGATTCCCTTGTCGCGTTCCAAAATGGAAAGAAGGGCTTTTGAACTCCAATCCTCTCTGAAGGATTACAAAACTCCCAAGGATCAAATTCCCGGAATGGTTTTGGAGCTTTCGGAACTTGTTCAAAGACTGAAGAAAGGGGCTTGGTCTCTCGGTGTCTTGGATCTTTCGCGGAATCGTTTGCTGGGAATGACAGGGATAGAACACCTTACTCTTTTGGAGCACTTGAACGTGTCGGAAAATGCATTGATTGACTTGGAGGGAATAGGCAAATTGAAACGCCTAGTCACTTTCTATGCGCAAGTTAATCAACTCGGAAGAGTGGAAAGCTTTGAGGACGAAAACAAAAACAGACAATATGATCTGGGAGAAACCATTAACGATGAGAGTGGAAACGGAAAACGAGACGTGGATCCATTGGTTGAACTTCAATCCCTTCCAAGTTTGGTGAACCTCCATCTTTACGGAAATTTGATCCAGACGACAAAATCGATGGGCAATATGCCGAAGCTTCAGGTTCTTTTGCTTGGCGGGAATAAGATTCAACAGTTAGAGGGCATTGCGGGGTTTCCCAATTTGAAGCGTCTCTCCCTTTCGGACAACCGATTGAATGATTTGACCGGCATAGAGAACCTTTCTTCCTTGGAATATCTGTATTTGGTCGAAAACCGAATTTGCGATCTTCGTCCGCTGGCCAAACTTCGTAAGGTTCGAGAGTTGAGATTGCAGAGAAATCAATTTTTCGAAATCGACCCTCTCGCCAAAATCGAAGATTTGGAGGTTGTCTTTTTATCCAATAATTTGGTTTTCGACCCGACGCCGCTCCTTCAGTTGAAGAAGCTCCGCAAGCTCTCCCTCTCAGGAAATTGTATGGTTTTGGAGCAAGAAAGAACCGATGATTTCCTAACGCAGTTGCGCTTGCAAGGCATCATGAGCGTGGTGGGGGAGCAAAAGGAAAGGTCTCTCTTGGTTGAAAATTTGGTTTCGTCGCTTATCGGACATCCCAACTCAAACCAGAAATTGGGAGATTATTTGGAAGCGAACGGATACTTTAGGTTAATGGATTTCATTGAGGATGCCGCTATCGCCATGGAAGACAAGTCCCTGGCTTATTCGACTTGGGAGTCTTGCCTTAAGTCGGGAAAAGCCTTGGAAGAGGTTCCCTTTCCTTCGAAATAGGACTTTGGGGTTTAGCTTTGCAAATAGAGTAAAGTTGCCAAGATTACCGTTACAATAAAGCAAAGCAGGTAGAAAAGACCTTTGAAGAACCTTTGAACGGCATACGATCGCACGATTCCGTCAATCAGCCGGTAGTACTCTTTTTTCCATTTTCGGCTGATCAGCTTCTTCTTGCTTTTTACGTAACTCGAATCTGACTTTATCATGGGCAAGTGGAAGAATTTCTTGGTTCCTCCTTTACAGTTTGCAGACAATTTCATATTGACCGAGTACCGTATATGTCAATCAAGCAAAGGACCATTCGCCTCGAGCGATCGATTAAGGGCAAGTCCCTTCACACCGGAGAAGAAGTCACGCTCACCTTGAAACCCGCGGATGCGAATGAGGGGTTTGTCTTTCGTCGAGTGGACTTGTACGGGAAACCGGAAATTCGACCGTTTGCCTCGAACGTAACGGAGTTGGTTCGCAGCACTACGATTTCCAACGGGAATGCTAAAGTTCATACGATTGAGCACGTTTTGAGCGCCTTGGCCGGTTGTGGCATCGACAATGCCTTCATTGAGCTCGATGCGAGCGAACCTCCCATTTTGGATGGTTCGGCGAGGCCTTTCGTAAATCTCATTTTTGAGGCAGAACCCATCGAGCAAGAGGAGGATCGGTCCTTTTTTGAATTGAAGGAGGCGGTTTCCGTGACCTCGGGGAATCGTTCGATGATCGCTTTGCCTCACGACGGTTTTCGCATCACCTGCACCTCGGCGGATGATCGCGGAAGCCATGTGCAACACCTTTCCGTCGATCTTGATCCCGAGACTTTTGTCGCTCAAGTGGCTCCGGCCCGAACCTTTACCCTTTATGAGGATATAGAGGAGTTATTGAAACTGGGAAAAATTAGAGGTGGGAGTTTGGACAGCGCAATCGTCATAAAGGGGGATAAGATTCTTTCCAAGGAACCGCTCCGTTTTGAGGATGAATTCGTGCGCCACAAGATTTTGGATATTGTCGGTGACTTGAGTCTGCTCGGCAAACGGCTTCGCGCCCATATCATTGCGGTTCGTCCAGGTCACTCTCTGAATTCGGATCTGACTTCCAAACTTCACGAAGTGATGTCGAAGAAAGAATCGAAAAAAACCGGGTCTTCCGATGCGGATTCTTCCAAATCGTTTGTCTTGCCCGATGAAACCGAATTGGACGTCAGAAGAATCTTGGACGTTCTGCCTCACCGCTTTCCCTTTGTGATGATCGACCGGGTGGTTTCCATCGAGGGCAACGAATCCCTCACTGGAATCAAGAACGTCAGCATAAACGAACCGTTTTTCCCCGGACATTTTCCCGGTCACCCCGTTATGCCGGGCGTTCTGCAATTGGAAGCCATGGCTCAAGCTGCCGGCATCCTTCTTCTTCGGAGAGGTTCGGCTGAAGGAAAAGTCGCTTTTTTCATGAGCGCTGACAAAGTGAAGTTTCGTAAACCCGTTGTACCCGGCGATCAGCTTCTGATCACGGCCAAACTCGAGAAGGTCAGAGGTAACAAATTGGCGACGGCAAGCGTGGAATGCAAGGTTCGCGAGCAGGTTGTTTCTTCGGCAAGTCTGATGTTTTCGCTTTTGGATGCCAAGGATGCCGGATAGTGAGCGTAGAAATTCACAGTTCTGCAATCGTCGACCCCAAGGCGCAATTGGGAGAAAACGTGGAGGTGGAAGCATTTTGCATGATCGGTCCGAGCGCATGCATTGGAGACGGTTCCAAAATCTTCCATCATGCGACCGTTGAGGGGCGAGTGGTTATGGGAGCGGGCAATCAGGTTCATTCTTATGCGACGATTGGAGGATTGACGCATGACTTGAAGTACAAGGGTGGAAATCCCGGTCTGAAGATCGGAGATGGCAACGTATTTCGGGAGTACGTCACCGCTCACGTGGCTACGGACCCTGCGGACGAAACCATCATCGGTTCCAAAAACGTTTTTCTGGCATACAGTCACGTTGCGCATGATTGCATTGTCGGAGACAGCTTGGTCATGAGCAGTCATTCCGCCCTTGGAGGACACGTTCGGGTTGGAGATTGCGTAAACGTCGGTTGGGGGGCTGGAGTACATCAGTTTTGTCGATTGGGCAGGCATTCCATGGTCTCGGCATGCTCCAAGCTTGTCCAGGACGTACCTCCCTTCATGTTGGCGGACGGATCTCCGGCGGAAGTTCGTTCCATCAACAAGGTGGGGATGGAGAGGTCTGGCTTTTCCAACGACGAAATCGAAGTGGCTCGGGGTGTCTTCAAGAAGCTTTTCAAGGGAGATATGAATCGAAGTCAGGCAATCGAATATCTGGAAAAGGAGTTCTCATGGAAAGAAAACGAGATCACTAAGGAAATCATTGCATTCGCGCAGTCCAGTGAACGTGGACTTGCCTGAATTCCGCTAAGCTCGTTTTTCGCTTTCAAAGGAATCAGCCAGGGATTTTAGAATTTCCCAAGAATAGATTCCCGTTTTGTGACCGTCGCTGAAGCGTAAACGCAAGGCATAGTTTCCAATTCGTACAAAGTCCAAGATCCGAACTTTGGAGAAATCGGATTCAGCGCTTCCGCCTGAAATTCTTCCAAAAATATCCTTTTCTCCCGCTTGTTCGGCGCTTGGAGAATGAAGACGAAGATAGGGACCCTCGATGAAACACTCCTCTCCGCTTTCCCAAGCCAAAGCCAAGTATTTCCCAACAACGGCAATTTCTTTGGGCGCTTGCAAATGCCCTAAGGGGTTCGGGTTATACGAAAGAATCCAGGCTGTTGCCTGCGGAAGGAGGATTCGAAGATTGCGAACCACTTCGATAGTAAGGATCCAAGACTTCGTTGTTGTAAGGTCTGCTGAAATCTTCGGCAATTTCAGCGGCTTGATCGAATTCCTCGGTTTCCTCGCGAATCAATTCTTCCTGAAGGTCCTTGTCCTCGAGTTCGCGGTCCAAACTTCTCTCATCCCAATATTTGTCATTATGCAATTGATTGGGCGCGGGCTCGTTGGGCAGGGCAGTGGGTTCAACCACCTCCCAGTCGGGGTCCCTCGTCGGGTCGATGCCTGCGTCATCCACATGATCGACACTGTCCGGGGGAAGACCCGGTTTCTGACGCAGTGAGTCGGAAGTTTGCTGTTGATCGTTTTCGGACAACGAACCGGATAATTCGTAAGCTTCCGAAGATTGGGTGACTCGGTTTTGATTGTCTTCCCCAACCGCCGGAACATCAAGGTCGGATTGCTCTTCTCGACTCAGTTGCCTTTCGCGCGCCGCATGATCATTGATTTGGGATATACTGTCGCTGTTGGATAGGTCCATTTCAAAAACTTGGATCAAATCGGAGAAATTAGCAAATCCAAAGGAAATGCCGTATACGGTTAAAACTTTTGAAGCTAGGATATTTTCGTTGATCGAAGGAATAATTTAATACATTATACAAGCATCATGCCTAGAGAATCCGTGATCATCGAGTGCACTGAAGCGCGTCAGGAAGGAAAGCCACCTTCTCGCTACATGGCGTCCAGAAACAAAAAGCTGCAGACCGACCCGATCGAAAAGAAAAAATACAATCGATTTCTCCGTAGGCATACCTTGCACAGAGAAATCAAGAATTGATCAAGAGATTCGGACAAGGTCCGCCAGGCTATTGGCAATCGAGTCGAAAGCCTTGGTTGAGTTCCCTTCCGGATTTGATACGACCACGGGTATACCGTGATCGCCACCCAAACGGATTTCCTCATCGATTGGCACTTCTCCCAAAAAACCGGTTTTAAGAGCCTGGGCCGTAAGAGGACCGCCACCTTGCCCGAAAAGAAAGCTTTTCTCTTGAGTGTCAGGGTTGAGCAGGTAACTCATATTCTCCACAACTCCCAAAATCGGAACATTCACTTTCTCAAACATGCGGGCTCCACGCCTGGCGACGTCCATGGCTGCCTTTTGTGGGGTTGTGATGATGATCGCCCCATCCAAGGGGAGGATTTGGGCAAGAGACAACTGGGCGTCTCCAGTACCGGGGGGCAAGTCAATCAAAAGAACGTCAAGATCTCCCCATTCCACGTTTTCGGCAAATTGTTGAATGGTTTTCATGACCATTGGACCCCTCCACACAACGGGAGTTTCCTCATCCACCAACAAGCCCATTGACATTAGTTTCACCCCATAGCTTTCCACTGGAGCCAGAAAGTTTTCTCTCAGGATTTGAGGTTTTTCACTTGCTCCGATGAGGAGGGGTACGGAAGGGCCGTAGACGTCGCAATCCATCAAGCCCACTTTAAGAGTTTCTCCCGTTTCCGCTTCATGGTTGGATAAGGCGCAGGCAAGGTTGACCGCCAAAGTTGATTTGCCCACACCGCCTTTCCCACTGGCAACGGCGACGATTTTCTTGATTCCGTCAAATGCTTTAGGGCTTTCATCCTGAGCGGCATGGGATCCGGCCCCGTCCGTTGTTTTTTTGACAACGATTCCCACCTCGACCTCATCAATCAAGTCGGAGGCAAGGAGGCACTGTTCAACGGAATTTCTTATGCTTTGGGGTAGGGTGGGTTCGGAACTGGACAATTCCAACTTTACCGAAGCCATGCGATTCTCCAGCGTCGCTTTGCTAACTAACCCGAAGGATACGATATCTCTGCTGAATCCGGGATATTTGATCTGTTTGAGAAGGGAGATGATTTGTTCGTCCATGAAAAGAAGAGCTTACCAAAAGCGATGAATGATGAATGATGAAAGAAGCCACCGATCTTACTCATCCTAGGGCCTATGGCAAATAAATGAGAAAAGTGTTGCGTTTGCGCTTGCCCGAACTCGGTAGATTTGAATGGTGGAAGTATGGATGTGGACAGGATTGGATCGTGCGGGATTTTGAGTGCCCGAATCATTGCAACTACAGCGAGGATGGGTCTTTTGATCTTTTTTTTGGCGCTTTGCGTAAGGCAAGGTCTTGGTCAAGGGGCCTCCACCATCATTTTGGGACCGATCGAGGGCGAGTTGGAAAAGAAACAGATTGCTCTGGATCTGGGTACGACCTCCCAGTCAATCGTTCCTCTCATTTCCAAGGCAATTGCGGTTCATGGCGGTCTGCGCCTTGCCACACCCAAGCAAAGCCAAGTTTCGTGTTCCTTTTCCCTGATCGACGGAAATCGAATTTCCGTTGGTTTGTCCAAGGGCAACCCCAAACAAAAGGTGAAGGAATTGTCAGCCGACGGATCTTCTCTGGAAGCGTCCGTCTTATCGGCATGCGATCGGATGGTTGAGGCTCTTCTGGGCACCCCGGGCTTTTTCTCCGGACAACTCTGTTTCCTTTCGAACCTTTCCGGCAAAAAGGAAATCTTCACTTCGAATTCCCTGATGACCTCGGCTCGACCTCAAACCTCCTATGGAAAAATAACCTTTAATCCGAGTTGGGACAACACTGGCAGGGGAATTTTCTTCACCAGCAACCGTAAGGTTTTCAACAACGTCTACCACTTGGATCTGACTAGTAGAAAAGTCTCTACCATTGCCAATTACCGTGGAAACAATCTTCGAGCGGTGCAAAACCCAAGATCCTCCCAAATTGCCTTGATTCTTTCGACTACCGGAAATCCCGAAGTGTGGTTGGCCGCAAACCCTCAGGCCAAACCTCAGCGACTAACTCGAAACAAAAGCAACGAGTCCGGTCCCTCCTGGTCTGCCGACGGAAGGCGTCTGATCATTACTTCGGACAGTCGGGGGAAGCCCCAGATTTACGAAGTTTCGCTCTCTACCGGACGATTGAGCCGCATTGCCACGAACATCAGTTCTCACTGCACCGAAGCCTCTTGGAATCCCAAGGACGGTAACCGTTTCGCCTTCACCGCCGCAGTGGGTGGAGGGTTTCAAGTGTGCGAATACAGTTTCGCCACGCGGACGAGTAAAATACTTACCAAGGGTCCGAGAGATGGTATGCAACCCTTTTGGGCCAATGATGGCAGACACTTGTATTTCACGGAGAGATCCGCTTCCGGCCATACCCGCATTATGATTTTGGATACCGAATTCGATGAAGCAAGACCCATTGCCTTGCACGATTCCAATTTCGGAAGCTGTTCCCAAGTCAGTTTTCGATATCCCGGTTAAGGTCGCTTTTTCCTCGCTCAACCCGCTGGCTTTCATCTAGGAAGAAAGTTGTGTTGATACGCATTACTCTTTCACTCCTGCTTCTTGGAATTCCTCTGGGTTTAAAAACAATTTCTGCCGAGAAGATTAGGCTTCTGCTCAAATCCGGTGGAAGTGTGAGCGGTCTTGAGATTAAAAGAAACGCCCAATATCATTTTATTGACCTAGGCTTTGACGTGCTGAGGGTTCCGGTTGCAGATTGCGCAAAAGTCGAACGGATCGATTCCAAAGCTGTTTCAGTTTCTCAAAGTAGTCCTCACCTTTATCGCGAGAAAGCGAATGGTTTGTCTCGTGGATTAAAGGATTTGGTCGATGAGTTGGGCGAAGCGGTGGTGATGATCCGTACGCCGATCGGATTGGGTTCGGGTTTTCTGATTCATCCGGACGGTTATGTGGTAACCAACGATCACGTGGTCGCCGGCGAACGCAAGATTTCCATCACTCAATTCAGTCAATCCGGAGAGGAATTGCTTAAAAAGAACTTTGATAACGTAAGAATTGTGGCTACTGGGGGAAACCTGGATTTGGCCTTGTTGAAAATTGAAGGGCAGGGGGCGAGTGGTTTTCCGGTTGTTCCCCTGGGTCGTTCGATTGAGTTGAATCAGGGAGAGAGAGTTTTCGCGATTGGCAGTCCTTTGGGTCTTGAAAGGAGCGTTTCGGAGGGTATCGTGAGTTTGCGAAACCGAATTATCTCCGATCGCATTCACATCCAGACAACCGCCGAAATTAGTCCGGGAAACTCCGGAGGCCCTTTGTTTAATTACCGTGGAGAAGTGGTTGGAGTGAACAACATGAAAGTCGTTTCTCAAGGCGCCGAGGGTTTGGGATTCGCAATTCCCGTTCAAACCCTCAAGACTTTTTTGGAAAATCGGGATGCATACGCCTTTGATCCCAGAAACCCCAATGCTGGCTTTCGTTACCTTTCACCTCCCACCACCTCCAAACCCCCTCAAACCCAATGAAAAACCTCCGTCCTCTCGCTTTTTTCTTCGCTTCGTTCTTGTTCCCTTTCCCGAATTCATGGGCTTTGGACACACCCATGATGTCCGAATATTTACCGGCCGACAGCTTATTTGCTTGGGAAATTGATGATTTGGCTAGTTTTAAGGAGGACCTTTCCGAGTGTCCATGGGGGGAAGTGGCGGATTTCCCCGCATGGATAAAAATGCGGGATTGGATGACTGAGAAATGGGAGGACGAATTATCCAAATCCAAGGAGAAGGGCATGCGGGGGGCGGAGGACTTTTACGAGCAGGTTTATCTGCCGATGTACGAATCCATGAATGGTGGATTGGCCATGGCTATCGGGCAAATCGAAAAAAGCTTTAAAAGCGAACTTTTGAAGTGGGAAAACGAAAACGGAGGGAAAGCAAGATGGAGGGCCCGCAGTTTACCTCAGGTAACCCTTCTTGCGCAAAGCAGTCTTTCCGAAGATGAATTTGAGGAAATCATCGATTCGATGAGTAATTGGATTAAGAGCAACCAAAGGATTCGGACCGTGATGGAAAAATCGCTGGTTGCGGGTGTGCAAGTGCATTGGGTTGGAAATGCCAAAAACGAAGAACTGACTAAGATATCTCCAAAGGACACCATGATTGCCTTTGCTTTTCACAATGGCATGATCCTGGCGCTGACGGGAGGGGAGGATCACGTGGAAGAAACCATTCTCCGCCTTCAAGGAAAATCCAAGGATTCCAGTCTGGCTGATTCCGTTTCCTTTCAGGATTCCTTCGATGAGATTGAAAAGGGGCAAGCGCGGGCATTCCTTAACTTCAAAAAGATTTTTTCCCTCGATAAGCAAATGGAGAAAGTGAAGGGCTTCGAAATCCCCGAAAATCCATTTGGAGTGACCATGCAAGGACTGATCGATGGATTAGGTTTTAAGGGACTGGATCATCTTGCCATGCAGGTTGATTTGAAGGACAAGGGTTTCTTCGTCTCTCAGGGACTTTTCATGAACGAACGCGAGGGTATGCTCGCCATGTTGAAACCTGTTGATGCGGAGGCGGAGTTGTATGATTTTTGTCCGAAGGACGCATTCTCAGTCTCAAGCGTTCGTTTCGATCTCGCTGAGATTTGGCCCATTCTCGAAAAGACCCTCGCGAGCATCAGTCCGGGCCTGGGACTTTTGGTCAATGCTCAAATTCAGGCCTTTGAGGATCAGGCCAAGCTTTCTCTCCGCAAGGATTTGTTTGGTTCCCTGGGAGATGAAATGCTCAGTCTTTCCTACTTGAACCAATCCGTATCCGGGGAGAAGGATTGGGAGAACCCGAGTTCAACGATTTACGCTCTTTCCTTGAAGGATTCTCAGTTATTCGACCGTACTCTTCGTTCTTTGTTCGATTCCGTCACGCAAGGGAGCGAGTTGTTCGAGGAAAGAGAGCACCAAGGGGTTTTGGTGCGCTCCATGCGTGGTCTGGAGGGTATGGGCATTTCCCTGAGTTATGCGGTTTCCGATCAGTGGTTGCTTCTGTCGATGGGAGAGGATCAGTACCTGAATCAATTGATTAACCGGATGAAAAGATCGAAAGCTCCGCTATGGGAGGAGCCGCACCTGCGCGAGGCGTTGGATATTCTGCCCTCGCGAGTCCGCCAGATCGACTACGTTAACCTGAGTCAGATGTTCCCCTTTTTCTCATCCATGCTCGGGACCTTCAAGTCGGACATGGATATGAAGATCGATATGGAGTTGAGTCCCTCGGATTTCGGAGACTTTCCCTATTTCATGTTGGGGTGGTCTATGGATCGTGAGGAGGGAATGATTTCCAAGGTCGGACTCTTTCCCATACGGAAGTGAGATGGGTTGATTCAATGGTTGCTGGGATCACGCGCGGTCTTGTCGCTCTTTTCCTTTTTGTCCTGCCTCTAGTTGGAAAAAAGAACGAGTCGGTCCGATTATCTTCACCCGAAGTTCACTTGGCGGGTTGGAATGCAAGGTGCCTGAATCATGCCGACCTAAACGGGGACGGCTTGCAGGATTTGGTGTACTTTAACCTGGACCGCTCTCGAATCGAAATTCTGTATCGGTGCAGGGAAGGAGAGACACCTCCTCGGGTTCGACCCGTCGAACGCGACCGTTGGGAACCCGTCTTGGAAGACGCGCCCTATTTGAAGGAAAGAATCTTTGTTGCCGGTAACCTAACTTCCTTGGCAATCGGAGATTTGAATCGGGACGGACTCCACGATTTGGTTCAAGGGAGTCCTGAAGACGGTGTCTTCGTTCACTTTCGCGAAAGCAATTCCACTTGGAGCGAACCCGTGTCCTTGGAAACGGGAAAGATACGACCGTTTTCCAAGAGCTTGCGCATACCCGCGGCAAGACCCGAAGATTCGGCCGCTCTTTTCCTTTTTACCTCGGATGGTCTGGAAAAGTTGGTCTTCGAGGATGGGAAACCCTCCTATCCCTCCACTTTGGCAAGGGAGGATGGGAAACGGGCCTATGGCACCGAACTTTCCGACGTGGATGGAGATGGGATTCCGGACTGGATGTATTTGGTCCCAGAGGACGATGATTCTCTCAAACTCAGGTTAGGTCATGAAAAAGGGTTTGGGCCCGAATCTTCCTTCGATCTCAAACTGTCCTCTTTTCCGATTCCCTTGTTTTCGAAATCCTCCGATGGCAGGCAGCGATTTTGTTCCATTGACGCGGTTTCCAACGAAGCCCTGGTTTTTTCCTTTGAGGAGCGGACCAAGGAGAACTTCTCGTCCGAGCTCAAGGTACGGAGCTATGATTTGTTTTCCGAATCGAACAAGCAAGCCGCTTGGGCCATGGATGATTTTGACGGCAATGGAATATCCGACCTTGTGGTCACCGATTCTTCACTTGGAGAGCTTCTTTACTTGTCTGGTAAGCCCAATGGCCAATTCGGCTCGGCCAATGAAGTTCCCTCCCTGAGAGGGATTTCAGCGATTCATTCCGTCAGACGAGGAGGCAAGCGTGGCCCAAGTCTGCTTATTCTCAGCCGAGATGAGGAAGCCTTGGGTTTGGCGGATTTTGATTCGCAGGGATTTTTCAACTTCCCACAAATGCTGCCCAATCGTGGTTCTCCCTTGCTTGCTTGTACGACTGACTGGGATTCGGATGGAGTGGATGAAATTCTTGCGGTTACGGAGGATGATTCCGATTTCTTTCTTGAAACCTGGAAGTTGGATGATGGCGGAAAGCCCCAAAAGCTCTACGAACTTGAGTTGAAGGATTGGAGCAGAGAACCCGCCGGTCTCTTCCCTTGTCACCTCAATCGGGATGGGATCATGGATTTGTTCGTCCTCTCCGGTCGGGACGCTCCAACCCTGCTACTGGGAAATTCATCCGGTTCTTGGGAGGAAGTGGCCCAGGATTCGGTGGTTCGAAAAAGTTTTCTCAAAGGGGCGGGTCCGAGCCGTTTGGGTTTATCAAAAAAAGCGAACTCCAAAATAGATGAGATTTTGATTTGCGGAAAGGGCTTCGTTCGTTCGGTGATTTGGGATTCGAATGATTTCAAAGTGACCGATCAGTTCAATTCCTCCGATCAGGGGGGCGACTTGTCGATTCCCCAATGGTTGGATACGGACGGTGATGGAAAAAAAGAGCTCTTTGCCTTCCATTCCGAAGGATATTGGGAGAGGCTCACCGAATCCAACACTCGGGGCGGAACGAAAACCGGGGCCCAGGGAAGCATGAATAAACCGATCCGTTCGTTTGTTTTGAAGTCCGGCAAGCGGGAAACCCTTGCCTCCATGGGATCCAGCGGATTTCAGTTGCTGTCTCAGTCTCTTCCGAGTGATTTGTCTGTGAAAGTCGAAGCCCGTCACCTTACTGACCTTCCCGGTATTCGTTACAGTGGAATCGATTGGGGCGATTTCAACGGCGATCAGCAAGCGGACCTAGTCTGCCTGGACGGTCGCAGGAACCTTCTCGAATTCCTCTCCTTCGATTCCGAATCTCAGGAGCTTTCGAGTGTCCTGCATTTTAGGACCTTCGAAAAGAATATGCATTACCAAGGCAAGAAAGGGGGAGCGTACGAACCAAGGGAAGGATTGGTCATCGATTTGGACGGTGACCGCTTGGATGATCTCGTCTTCCTGGTCCATGACCGCTTGTTGTGCTATTATCAAGTGGGAGGGAAGGGAAAGTGAGAATCCTCGTTTTGGGGGACGTGGTGGGAAGGCCCGGAAGAAATTTTCTCGCCGAACGTTTGCCGGGAGTGCGTTCGGATTTGTCCGCAGACATGATCATCGCCAATGGAGAAAATGCTGCGGGAGGAGCCGGGATCACCGGCAAGACGGCGGAGGAATTGAAAAAAGCGGGAGTGGATGCCATTACTCTCGGTGATCACGTTTGGGATCAGAAGAACTTCGAGAATGAAATCAATCATTTGCCATTCGTCTGTCGTCCAGCGAATTTGCCGCAATCCAATCCAGGCAGGGACCACCTGATTGTGGAGGTATCCGGTCTTCGCGTGGGTGTCCTTACGGTCTTGGGGCGTAGCTTCATGGGTCCCAAGGTAACCTGTCCGTTCGCCACCGCTACCCGCTTGGTCGAAGAACTTGGCTCCAAGACCGATAGCCTGATCGTGGAAATACATGCCGAGGCGACTTCAGAGAAGGAGGCCATGGGATGGCATTTGGATGGCAAGGCAACTTTGGTTTTTGGCACCCATACGCACGTTCCCACAGCAGATGGTCGTATTCTAAAGGGTGGAACCGCCTATCAATCGGATTTGGGAATGACCGGGCCAAGAGAATCCGTTCTTGGCCGTGATATTGACGCGTGCTTGGGTCGCTTTTTGGATGGTATGCCTCGCAAATGCCCCGTTGCCGAAGGGGATGTGGGCTTGCAGGGTTGCTTGGTCGAGACTGCGGAATCCAACCCCTTGTTACCTCAATCCTTCGAGCGGATTGAGATTCGATAAGATAACGGACTGAAACCGGTTATCTGCGACCGCCCAAAAGACCCAGTTTATGGGCCCAGTACAAGAGGGTGAGCAACGAAGTTATGAATGCGGCGACGTAGGTCATGGCGGCTGCGTTTAAGACTTTTCTCGCCCCGTCGAGTTCCTTCTCCGTGACGTAATTACCCTGTTTGAGGCAGACCAAGGCCCGCTTGCTGGCATCGAATTCAACGGGAAGAGTGACTAAAGTGAATACGGTGGTGCATCCGAAGAGCAAGACCCCAAGCCAAGAAAGAGTGGAACCGGTTGCGGAAGCCGCTCCACCCATGAAAAATGCGAGAATAATGACAAAAGTCGAAATTCCACCTCCATAATTGGCAACCGGTACCCATGCGGATCTGAATTGAAGCATGGAATAGGATTTCGCATGCTGAATGGCGTGCCCGACTTCATGAGCGGCAACTCCGAAAGCCGCCATGCTGTTGGAGTCGTACACAGGTTCGCTCAATCTGAGAACTTTGGTTCTGGGGTCGTAATGATCGCTGAGTTCGCCGGGAATTCTTTCCACCTTAACATCGCGGATATTGTTATCTTCGAGAATGCTTCGGGCGATGTCCGCTCCGGTCATGCGGGATCGGGTGGTGTATTGACTGTACTTGCGAAAGCGGCCTTTCGTGATGGTTGAAGCGTAGAGGCTTAGCCCGAACCCGATTCCGATGACTAAAAGATAGAGAGGATCAAAAATCATAATGAAGCTGTGTCATATTATCTATTGAAGCGTAACCAAACCATACCATTGTTTGGTTGTTTGGCAAGAAACCAAGGATTCAAATTCCGACGCTTATCCTTAAAACTGGAATCAAGCTACTCGGATGACCTTGTTCCGACCCAATCGAACGGACTCTACTTCTTTTCGTAGGCCTTGTGAAAGGAAAGGATACTTTCCTTCAGCTTCTTGGAGTGTTCGGCGTCCAAATTCTGTTTGCATTTCATAGCCGCGACCATGACGGCGTGCGCTCCCTTCAATTGCGTTTCGTAGTCCTTGTCGGTCGCCTTGATGCGCTGAATCATAAAATATTCGGCAATGATCTTTTGAATGTTGGTTGCATGGGCTTCCTTGGTCGCTACCCAGCGGGACAATTGCTGATGGGACAAAGCGTCCTCCTTGTCACTCAGTTCCACAATCAACTTGGACGCCTTTTCGATGGTGGTTTGGTCTTCGAGCATTTGTTCGAAGCGAAGCTGGTCGGTGTAAACGCCACAGGGGACTTGGCAATGTCCGAAGAGCTGTTTGGAGGCGAGGGCCGTTAGAAGAGTGAGGAAAAAGAAGGTTTTGGATTTCATGATCGATGTGGTGGTTGGAAATAAAATAAAAGTTGAAGGTACTAAGAAATGAAAAGTTTTCTCGTCTGCCAAGCAAAAGCATTCGGGGAAGGAAGATTTGAAAAGAAACCCTGAAAAGTACGGGCGTTCGGATCTTTGGTACATTGGGCTCAAACGGATTATGTTGGAAATTGTATAATTGGATAAATCCTCATTCCTGGCTTACTCCGCAACGAGAGGGAATCACATACAAGAAAATCATAGCTTTTCGATGCCGCGTTCGCTAAGTTTGTCGCAAGCTTATGGCAAAACGCGGTGAAACCATTGTTCTTCAGGCGAGCCGAAGATACAAACTTTGGCTCACCTCCTTTTGTCTGCTTTGCCTTTTGTTGATGGGAATCTTCTATCTAAGCCCCAAAGGCGGTCCAATCTCGATGATTCTTTTCTGGCTCTTGTTCGTTGGTATCCTGGGATTGGTCAATTGCACCCGTAGTGGGGATATCGTGCTCACAGCCAAGTTCCTGGAGTCAGGCATCTTCTTTCGTAGGCGATTTCCTTGGGACAAGATCACGGAGGTTTGGACAGGAGATGAACATATTTGGTGGAGTGGTAAAACCGTCAATGGAAAGAAGGAAAGGACCTGTAAGAATCAGTTTGATCATTGGGGTCGACAGTGCAAAAGCAACCGGAAGCAAGTTTCCAAGGATCTGGCGGTCGAATGGATTGAAAAAATCCGCTCGGTCGGTTCGGAAGAAGAACGAAAACAGCTCATTCGAAAATTAAGGACGAATAGACCTCCCCGCATATTGCGAACCCGGTCCCAATTAAGTCCGGAGGACCAAGAGAAGTTCGATCGGTTGAACTCGGAATTTCAGACCATCCGTGGTGAAGGTACTTTGGAAAGACGAGTCGAAATAACCAATTACTTCAAGCAAAAGGGATGGCAGTTGGATCCGATTAAAGTTTCCGAGGGTCAGAAGATCTTCGGCTGCCTTTTTCTACTATTCATCCTCGTTGCCGGAGTCGTGATCCTATCCATTTTCTACAGGCATCTTTTCCCCTGACCTTTGGTCTTCCAGCGAAAACCCAAACTAAATTTTGACCATAGGGAAAACCTTGCTTAGGGTGCACGATCTTCCTGAGAGTCACCATTTATTCCCTCACCTTCATCATTTTGGGATGCGCGGAAGACTTGGACGATCAAATCACACAGCAGGATTTGACCAAGGACGAGCCCGTTGAATCCAATGATTCGTTTCGGGCCATTCCTCAAGTAAAACTGGATGAGGGCGAACTTATAACCACAAAAACTCCGCAGTTGGCGGAAGAAGAGTTGGAGTCTGTTTAAGCAGAGAACCCCAAGGAATTGCCTGAAACGGAGATTATTCCTTCGCCCGAAGTTCCTCTTGATCCGGTGGAAGAGGAAGTTGCGCTTGTAGCCGAGCCAGCTCCGGTGGCCGAGAAATTGGTTGAAATCGAAGTGTCGCCCCCGGCTTCGCCCAAGCCGGTTGAAAAACCGGTCGAATTTCCCGATCCTAGCCCCTCTCCCGGAACCTCTTCGGGAGAGTCTGGGGCAAGCGCCCGTCTCCATCGGGGAATGCCCGCTCTCAATCTTTGGTATTCCAAGGAAAACTGAACCGAATCGTTCGTTTCCATTTTGGTTAACCCTGAGCCATGCTCCGGGCTCATTCCCTCAGGGACTTGACGACCTCTTGATTAGGGATTTTGATGAGTCCGTGAACCTAACCTTACCAGCCCTTTTGTCTTTTGTTCTCCTTCACTCCATCTATGGTCAGCCCAAGCCCGACCTCGATGATCCCGTCGTTTTGAAGGAAATTCTAAGTTCCGCGGTGACTTCTCTGGAAGAGCGAGAGATGCCGGATGGCGTCTACCTCCTCTTCGAGCCGAAGCAAGATCGGCCCTTTTCGGGATGGAGGAAACAGTGCCGGCAAAGTGGACAGGTTCGGGTTTTGCAAAAGTACAAAGACGGCAAAGCCCACGGTCCTTATCTGTATTGGTGGGAAAGCGGAAGGAAGGCTGAGCAAAAAAACCACCGAGAGGGCAGGGCTCACGGCGCGTGGAGGAGCTGGTATGAGAATGGACAAAAGCAACTGCAACAGACCGTACGGTTCGGAAAAATCGAGGGCCCCGCATGCCGTTGGTATAAAAACGGAGGCAAAAAGGATGAGTCGATTTACGAAGGCGGCAAAATCCTATCCGTGAAGGTATTGAAGCACAATGGGCAAAGCTGTCGCGTTACCAAGCTTGAGAATGGGAACGGACTTTGGGTTCGCTACAAGGATGACGGTACGGAAGCTTGGCGGGCCCAGTACCGTGACGGCAAATACGTTTTGAAATGATGGGGTTTGCTCAGGCGGCATCCCATGGATCGCTTGAAGGGAACTAGACCGATCGAGTAACCTCGGAGCTTTTCCAATCGTTCATGGCAAAACCAAAACAAAAGAGAGAAGGGGACGCTGGGGTGGTCACGGTATTTTTGGGAATGACCATAATGACCGCTGTTTTGCATGCGATGATCAAATCAAAGTTCACCG
>TARA_B100000963_G_scaffold53824_2_pt1 | contig 38005 bp, 32 predicted proteins | sample TARA_B100000963 | Tara Oceans TARA_B100000963 (sample SAMEA2622097) | marine metagenome | biome: marine biome (ENVO:00000447); feature: surface water layer (ENVO:00002042); material: "saline water (ENVO:00002010), including plankton (ENVO:xxxxxxxx)" | depth 5 m | reverse complement strand
TTAAAAATAGCTAAAGGAGAATAATTATATGCTGCTTGGTCAGTACAACCGTAGTCTGCGTTACTGCACCCATTGCTAGTTAAGAGCCCAGACCTAAAATTGTTTATTGCAGCAATCATTCTGGTTTTTTGATCATTTGTAAAAATATTCATACACCCATCGTCTGTATAATCCATATAGTTCATAAACATGTCGCCAGCTGTTCCATTTCCGTTACAATTCGAAGTTGATGGAAAATTAGGACACCCATAATTTGATCCAGAGTGTTCAGGGGTGTCACCGCAAAAATCATTTCCACAATTACTATCTCCCCAAATATGTCTCAAATTAAGCCAATGTCCTATTTCATGCGTTAATGTTCTTCCTTGATCATATGGTGATGTAGCGGTTCCCATATTTCCAAAATAGGCATAATCACAAACGACTCCATCAGAGCTGGCGGCCCCTCCAGGAAATTGAGCATAACCTAATAACCCCCCAGAAAGATCACATACCCAAATGTTTAAGTATTCAGAAGTATTCCAAGCATCAATACCTCCAGAGGAGCTATATTTTACTCCATCATTAGTGCTAAAAGAAGATTGTGAAGTTGTTGTCCTTGTTATACCAGTTGTAGTGTTTCCGCTTGGATCTTCAGAGGCTAAACAAAACTCTATTTCTGTATCGGCAGCTACAGATTGAAATGCTGAAGGTGTATTTATTGTATCTGCGTTTAGTCTTCTAAAATCTTCGTTTATTATATCTATTTGTGAAAAAATTTGTTGATCACTTATATTTTCGTTGCTATTGTAATAGACAACATGTACTACAACAGGAATAGTAATAACAGATGATTGTTCCTTGTTGTTATTCTTAATCCAATTTTGCAATTTATTTTCATCGGATTGCATTTTTTCAATTAACATAGGATTTTTTTCTATCTGCTTTGATAGATACTCCATTGTCCCGCAGTTTCTTTTTTGTGAGAAACAGTTAATGTAAAGTGTTAAAAACAATAGTAAAAGTAAATTCTTGAAAACATCAATTTTCTTCATCTTGCAAATTTAACTAAAAGATTTTACACTTAATTAAAGTAGCACAAAAAACAAAAGGTTATTCACTGTAAACAACATCTAGTAATGTTTGGCCAACAGCAAATAAAGTTTCTTTGTTTACATTATTCATGTTATCATTGTGTGTGTGCCAATGTTTATTAAAGTTAGTTGAAGTACCAGGGTCATATTCTATAATATCTATGGTTGGAATTGTTTTTAAAATCTTATTTACATATAAATGATCATCTATAATTGGACCAACATTTTCAAAAACAAAATATTTTTCAAAACCTAAGTTATGACCCTTTTTCCAGATTTTATCTAAAATATGCTTTGCATAAATCCTTGAAATCTCTTCAAATCTAAAAGTCGCATGTTTTGACCCTACCATATCAAGTAAAACCCCATATTTAGCTGCGTAATTTTTTTTATGTGGATTCTTACTCCAATATTGAGAGCCTAAACACCATGAGTTTTCCATTATTGGATACTTTGAATTTTCCGGTTGCCCATAATCTTCAGCATCAAAAAGCACAATATCAACACCTATATTTGGAGACTGCAAACTAAACTGCCTTGCCATTTCAATTAATACGGCAACACCACTACCTCCATCGTTAGCCCCTAATATTGGCTCATTTTTATTTATTGTATCATAGTCTGCAATATGCCTTGTATCCCAATGAGCGAAAAAAACAACTCTATTCTTTTTTTTTGGGTCAAAGCTTGCAATGATATTTTTTAAAGTATGTTTTTTGCCGTCATAAGTTGTTACTGGAGCAGACTGGATTTTTACATTTTCACAGTAAGAGTTTAATTTTTGTTCTAACCAAAAAGCGCAATTTTGCCAGCCTTTACTACTTAAGAATCTTGGACCGAATGATACTTGTTTTTGAATATAATAAAATGCAGAGTCCGCATTAAATGTAGGAACATTAACTCTTTCTTGTTGGCTATTTTTTTCTTCTTTTTTTGAATCAATTTCTTTATCTGTACATGATGAGTATAGGCACAAGATTAAAGCAAAAAACACACCTTTCTTTTGCATAAAGCTATTTTTTAAATTTCCATGTTGTCCCTTCTCTTTCATCTTTTATTTCGATATTTAAATTTTCTAGTTCATTTCTGATTAGATCCGAAGTATTGTAATCTTTATTTTTCTTTGCTGTATTTCTAAGCTTTAAAATTAAAGCTATAAAATCATTTGTAAGATCACTGGTGCTATCTTCACTATTATCAGTTAAGCCAAGAATATTAATAACAAATTTATTAAACAAAGATTTTAATTTGTTTAAGTCTCTTGATGTAATATGCTCTTTTTGGTCTTTTAAGAGGTTAATAATTTTAACTCCTTCAAACAAATGAGCTATCAATATTGGGGTGTTAAAGTCGTCATTAATTGCTGAATAGCAATCCGATTCAAGTTTATCTACATTAACAGTTGAACTTTCTGAAGCAGTTAATGAGTCTAAATTTTTACAAGCATTCATTAGCTTGGTCAAACCTTTTTCTGCTGCTTGTAAAGCCTCATTTCCAAAATCAATTGTACTTCTGTAATGCGCTTGTAGTATAAAAAAACGAATTGTCATTGGGCTATAAGCTTGTGTTAACTTATCATGATTGCCACTAAAGAATTCAGTTAGATTAATAAAATTGCCCAGAGATTTTCCCATTTTTTTTCCTTCAATAGTTACCATATTATTATGCATCCATATTTTTGCTGGATTGCAGTTATTGCAAGCAAATGATTGGGCAATTTCTGCTTCGTGATGTGGAAAAACCAAATCTATACCACCACCATGTATATCAAATTGTTTTCCTAAATATTTTTCACTCATTGCAGAACATTCCATATGCCAGCCAGGAAATCCCTCTCCCCAGGGAGATTGCCATCTCATAATATGTTGTGGGCTTGCTCTTTTCCAAATTGCAAAATCAACTTGATTGCGTTTTTCTGACTGAGCTTCCAATTTCCTGGTCCCTTCTAATGTGTTATCTAAACTTCTGCCAGAAAGCGCACCATAGGCAAATGAAGAATTATATTTTTTTACATCTAAGTATACGGATCCGTTTATTTCATATGCAAATTTATTTTTGATAATTTTTTTTATCATTTCTATTTGCTCAATTATATGGCCTGTTGCTCTTGGCTCTATTGAAGGCGACAAACAATTAAGTTGAAACATAGCTTTATGGTAACTGAGGGTATATCGTTGTGCAACCTCCATGGGCTCTAATTTTTCAATTTTTGCTTTTTTTGAAATTTTATCTTCACCCTCATCACCATCGTTTTCTAAATGCCCCGCATCAGTTATATTTCGCACATACCTAACCTTATAATTAAGGTGCTGTAGATATCTGAAAACTATATCAAAAGTAATTGCAGGTCTTGCGTGTCCAAGATGCGGATCCCCGTATACAGTGGGGCCACAAACATACATGCCTACATGATTTTTTGTTACTGGTTTAAAATCTTCTTTTTTTCTGGTTAAGGTATTGTATATTTTGAGATTATTATTCATTAACAGTTTTTTTTTGATATTTAATTGTTAAATTTTTAATCATGTCTTTAGTCATCTTTTGTAAATCATATTTTAACTTCCAACCCCAATCTTTTTGTGCATGATTATCATCAATAGATGATGGCCATGAATCTGCGATTTTCTGTCTAAAATCTTCTTTGTAAGATATATTAAATGCAGGCAGGTATTTTTTGATCTCTTCACTTATTTCTTCAGGGCTAAAACTAATTCCCGCTAAATTGTAAGAAGAACGTATTTTAATTTTTTTTGCCTCCGACTCCATTAGTTCGATTGTGGCTCGAATAGCATCTTTCATGTACATCATTGGAAGATGTGTAGACTTATTTAAAAAACATTGGTATTTCTTGTTTTTGATTGCTTGGTGAAAGATTTCTACTGCATAATCCGTAGTTCCTCCTCCAGGCTTTCCTTGCCAACCAATTAAACCTGGATATCTGATACTTCTAATATCTACATTAAATTGATTCCAGTAGTATTCGTTCCATCTTTCTCCAGCTAGCTTTGAAATACCATAAACTGTATTTGGTTCCATGACAGTATACTGTGGTGTTTTATTTTTTGGTGTAGTTGGTCCAAAGACAGCAATAGATGATGGCCAAAATATTTTTTTAATTAAACCATGCCGTGCTAAATCTAAAACATGAGATAGAGACCTCATATTTAACCCCCACCCAAGCTCAATATTTTTTTCAGCTGTAGCAGAAAGAAGTGCGGCGAGTAAATATATTTGCGTAATATTATGTTTTTTTACAATTGAGTTAAGTAGTTTTTCATCCATAACATCCATTTTTTCAAACGGACCTGAGTTCATGATTTCATATGATGATGGTTTAATGTCTGAAGCAATAACATTATTTTCTCCGTAAATCTTTCTTAGGGCTAAAACAAGCTCGGTTCCAATTTGACCAGAAGAGCCGATTATTAAAATTTTTTCTTGCATAAGAATATTTTTACAAATATAACATTAAACTAATTTTCATCAATAATTTATATATAGAAAAACGTTAAAGATTTTATATCTTTACAAAGCTTTAAAAATTATAAATTGGACCCAAATTCTGGAAAAAAAGGAATGTTTAATAAATTAAACAAAGAGCAGGCTCTTGATTTATTAAGCAAAGAAAAGTTTAAACGAAAAACAGTTTCTTTTTATAAATATGTGATGATTAAAAATCCATCTAAATTAAGAGATGATTTATATTTAAACTGGAGTAGTTTAAAAGTTTTTGGCCGTATTTATTTAGCTAATGAAGGAGTTAATGCACAAATTAGTGTTCCTGAAAATAGTTGGGATACTTTTGTTGCAAATGTTCTTTCACATAAATGCTTTAAAGACATCAGATTTAAAATTGCTATTGAAGATGATGGAAAATCTTTCTTTAAACTGACTATAAAAGTAAAAGAAAAAATTGTAGCTGATGGTTTAGACTCAAGCAAATATGATGTTACAAATGTAGGGAAACATTTAACTGCAAAACAGTGGAATGACGCAATTGAACAAGGGGCTACTATTGTTGACATGAGAAATCATTATGAAAGTGAAATAGGCCGTTTTAAAGGAGCCATCTGTCCTGACTCAGAAACATTTAGGCAAGAGCTACCTAAAGTAAAACAAATTTTAAAAGGTCAAGAAGAAAAACAAGTTCTTCTTTACTGTACAGGAGGAATAAGATGTGAGAAGGCTTCTGCTTATTTGAAACACCATGGGTTTGAAAATGTAAATCAACTACATGGAGGTATAATTGATTATGCAAGACAATTAAATCAAGACAGAAGTTTAGAAAATAAATTTGAAGGAAGAAACTTTGTTTTTGATGAGCGAAGAGGAGAAAGGATTTCTAAAGATATAATTAGTAGCTGTCATCAATGTGGAGAACCGCATGATGTTCACGTTAACTGTCATAATGTTAATTGTAATCTGCTATTTATACAATGTGAAAGGTGCAAAAAAAAGTATAAAAAATGCTGTTCGTTAGATTGTATTGAGGTCTTAAATATGCCTATCCACAAACAAAAAAAATTACGAAAGGGCAAAAACAATAAGAAAATGTATTTCAGTCATAAAAAGGTGCAATTAAAACTAAAGACAAATGATAAGAATCACAAAGGAATTTAAATTTGAAATGGCTCACGCTCTTTATGGGTATGATGGACTATGTAAAAATATACATGGTCATTCATATAGACTCTGGGTTACTGTTAGAGGTAAAGTTAAAAACGAAAAAAATCATGCTAAAGACGGAATGGTGATGGATTTTAATTTTCTTAAAAAGATTGTTAAGCCTGAAATAATAGATAAGTATGATCATTCTTTTGTAATAAACGCCAATTCATCTCATGCCAATGTTGATCTTTCATCTTTTGAAAAAGTCTTTTTATTACCCTACCAGCCAACATCTGAAAATTTAGTTGAAGATTTTGCTAATAGAATAAAAGCAAAGTTACCTGAAGGGATACAGCTGTATAAAGTTGTTTTATCTGAGACAGCGACATCTTTCGCTGAGTGGAATTACAAAGATAATTTGTAGTAGCAATCATCTTAAATAATTTTTTTAAAAATATACTAAAATGTCACTAAGCATTAGTAACTATTTCATATTTTTGTATTAGAAAAAATAACACATGTCAGTATTTTTAATTTTAGTAGTTGCCTTCCTGTTAATTGTAACATTGGTACAGCTTTTGCGTGTAAGCGAGTTGTTATCTAAAATAAAAAACCAAGACGTTAACGAGGTGTCAGATAACGATAATAATACACAAGGATGGTTATTTTTAGTTATCGGTTTTGGTTTTATTGCTTTTGTTATTTGGCAGATGGTTAATTGGAGCCATTTATTGCTACCACCAGCAGCATCTGAACACGGAGTTCAAATCGATGGATTAATGAATATTTCTATGACTTTAATTTTAGTTGTGTTTTTCGTTTTGTCTCCAATGCTATTTATTTTTGCTTACAAGTATAGAGGTAAAAAGTCGAGAAAGGCTTACTTTTTTTCTCACAATAATAAATTAGAAGTTGTTTGGACAGTAGCTCCTACAATAGTTTTAACAGCATTAATTATATATGGACTAAAAACATGGGATAGAGCTATGAATGTTGAAGTAACAAAGAATACAAAAATTATAGAAGTTTATGCAAAGCAGTTTGGTTGGACTGCAAGATATTCTGGTGAAGATAACGTTCTAGGAGATGCTAATTTCAGACTTGTTAGAGGGCCAAATGTTTTAGGAGTGGATATGCTTGATCCACATGCTGCAGATGATAAAATCACAAGAGAAGTGCATTTGGTGGTAAACAAGCCTGTAATGTTAAAGTTTAGATCCCAAGATGTAATACATTCCGCTTATTTACCTCATTTTAGGGTTCAGATGAATTGTGTTCCGGGAATAATTACACAGTTTGGGTTTACTCCAAATAAAACAACAAAAGAAATGAAAGAACAAGAAGGAGATGAGTTTGATTATATTCTATTATGTAATAAGATATGTGGAGGGGGGCACTGGAATATGGGAATAAAGTTCATTGTTGAGACGCAGGAAGAGTATGACGCGTGGTACGCTAATCAAGAAACGCTAGGTAAACAGTTATTAACTCTAAAATAATATAAAATGTCCGGACACCACAAGGAAAATTTTATTACAAAATATATCTTTAGCATGGACCACAAAATGATTGCTAAACAATTCTTACTTACAGGAATGTTTATGGCAATTGTCGGAATGTTAATGTCAGCCGTTTTCAGAGTTCAACTTGCAAATCCTGGTGAAAGTTCTTGGTTATATAGTTTGCTTCCTTCTGGCTGGACTAATGCAGATACAGGAGCTTTAGACCCTGATAAATATTTAGCTTTAGTGACTATGCACGGAACTATTTTGGTTTTTTGGGTTTTGACAGCGGCTTTATCTGGCACATTTGCAAATTTTTTGATTCCGCTTCAAATTGGTGCGCGGGATATGGCTTCTGGCTTTATTAATATGTTGTCTTATTGGTTTTTTTTCTTGGCTACAGTTATTTTAATGTACTCTGTTTTTTATGATGACCCTGAAACCGCTAATATTGTTGAAGGACCAGCATCTGGAGGGTGGACAATTTATCCACCACTTAGTGCACTAAAAGACGCTATACCTGGATCTGGGGGGGGAATGACATTGTGGCTTTTAAGTATAACAATTTTTGTTGTAGGTTCACTACTTGGAGGTCTAAATTATATAGTTACGGTATTAAATTTGAGAACCGTAGGGATGTCTATGAAAAGACTTCCTCTTACAGTATGGGGCCTTTTAATAACAGCTATTTTAGGTGTACTTTCTTTTCCTGTTCTTCTTTCATGTGGATTACTTCTTCTTTTTGACAGGTCGTTTGGAACGAGTTTTTATTTATCTGATATAATTATAAATGGAGTTGCTCTTGACTATGAGGGAGGTAGTCCTATATTATTTGAGCATTTATTCTGGTTTTTAGGCCATCCGGAGGTTTATATAATTTTACTTCCCGCTTTAAGTATTGTTTCAGAAGTTATATCTGTAAACTCAAGAAAGCCTATTTTTGGCTATAAAGCAATGGTCGGAGCATTATTTGTTATAGCATTTCTATCTTTTATAGTTTGGGGACATCATATGTTTATGACAGGTATGAGTCCGTTTTTAGGATCAGTTTTTACATTTACAACACTTTTAATTGCTATTCCATCAGCTATAAAAGTTTTTAATTATCTAGCTACACTTTGGAGAGCTAATATTCGTTTTACACCTGCAATGTTATTTGCCATAGGAACTGTGTCAGCTTTTATAACAGGAGGCTTAACTGGAATTATTCTTGGTGATAGCGCTTTAGATATAAATGTTCATGATACATATTTTGTTGTTGGCCATTTTCACATTGTAATGGGTTTATCTGCTATATATGGAATGTTTGCTGGTGTATACCATTGGTTTCCAAAAATGTATGGTAGAATGATGAACAAGAATCTGGGTTATCTTCATTTTTGGGGAACATTTATATGTGCATATGGAGTGTTTTTCCCAATGCACTTTTTAGGCCTTGCAGGATTACCAAGAAGATATTACAGTAACGAAGCCTTCACAATGTTTGAAGGGTTAAGCGATATAAATAGTATTATTACCTTTTTTGCTTTAGCAGGAGCAGCTGTTCAAGCGTTATTTCTTTTAAACTTTTTTTATAGTGTTTTTAAAGGCCCAAGAGCTACTCAAAATCCTTGGAAATCTAATACTCTAGAGTGGACTACACCAGTTGAGCCTATTCATGGAAACTGGCCAGGTGATTTGCCCGTGGTTCATAGGTGGGCATATGACTATTCTAAGCCTGGATCAGAAGAAGATTTTATTTTACAAACAGAACCGTTAAAGGAGGGAGAAAAGGAACATTAAGTATATGTCTATAGCAATAAACAATAAAGAAAATACGGATATTAAAAAAATAATATCAAGTAAAAAGCAATTTCTATGGATTGCAATGGGATCTATGGTAATGTTTTTTGGTGGTTTACTTTCAGCATTAATAATTGAAAAAGCTGATTTAAACAACTGGCAAGCCTTTGTTTTACCAAGTTCATTTACTTATAGTACTGTAGTAATCGTTTTAAGCAGTTTACTCTTTTTCTTTTATAAGATGCTTTTAAAGAAAAAAAAATCTGTTTTTTGGTTGTTATTTTCAATATTTATATGTGGTATTGGATTTACTTTTTTGCAGATTCAAGGATGGCAGTATTTGTTAGATCAAGAGATTAAATTTGTCGGCCCAAAATGGAATAAGGGCGGTGGTTTTTTATACGTTTTAACATTAATGCATATGTTACATTTATTTGGAGGTATGATTGCAATGTTAGTAACGATGTTTAAAGCTAAAAGAGGTTCGTATACAATGAAAAATTTTTTAGGCTTAGAATTAGCATCTTCGTATTGGCATTTTTTAACGTTATTGTGGTTAGTTATATTTTTCTTTTTAAAATCTTATATGACAGGTTAATAAGTTTAAAATAATAATTATGAATGAAGAAATACTAGATGAAGCTTTAGTCAAAGATCATAAGCCTGCTTGGAGAGGAGGAGATTTACCTTTTAAAACTAGCTATGGAAAAATGATGATGTGGTTCTTTTTAATCACCGATACTCTCACTTTTTCTGCATTTTTAGCAGCTTACGGTTTTAGTCGATTTAAATTTGCAGATATATGGCCTGTACCTGAAGAAGTATTTACTCATTTTCCTTTTATGAAAGGAGAACACCCACTCTTATTCGTTGCTTTGATGACTTTTATATTAATTATGAGCTCCGTTACTATGGTATTAGCGGTAAATTATGGTCATAAAATGCAAAAAAGCAAAGTTATTCTTTGGCTTTCATTAACAATAGTAGGAGGAACCGCCTTTCTAGCTTCTCAAGCATGGGAGTGGGGGCATTTTATTCATGGGGATAAAGGTGCAATTGATACTAAGTCAGAGTATGTAGTTCATATTGCTCAAGGAGAAAAGCTGTCTTCTATTTATGATTTGATGGAGCTTGATAAATATTCTTACAACCAAAATCAGCAAATACAAGTTGAATCAGTAATAAATAAGTTAAGGCAAAAGTCTGAATACAATATAAGAACTGCAAACAAAACATATTTGTCAAACGAAGAGTCAATCAATTATCTTGAAAATAACGCTACTCAAACGATTTTAGGGGCAGATTTAGTTAAGAATGAATATGGCCATCCTCTTTTTGCTGATTATTTTTACTTTATAACGGGCTTTCATGGTTTTCACGTTTTTAGCGGTGTAGTTTTATTAATTATCTTATTAATAAATGTTATAAGAGGAACATACGAACGTCGAGGGCATTATGAAATGGTTGAAAAAATAGGCTTATACTGGCACTTTGTTGACTTGGTTTGGGTATTTGTATTTACGTTTTTTTATTTAGTATAATATTAAAAGTTTTAAAAAATGGGTGAAAATAGAAAAGGTAACTGGTGGATTTGGAAAGTGTTTTGGATACTACTTGGTATAACTGCTGTTGAAGTTTTTATGGGAATACTTAAAGTTAATGAAAAACTTCCTGAAGCTTTTGTATATGATACATTCCTTGGTCTGGCATGGATAACTCACACGTTTATCATTTTAACTTTAATTAAAGCGGCCTACATAGTTATGACTTTTATGCATCTTGGAGATGAAATTAAAAGTTTTAGATGGACAATACTATTGCCAGCATTTATTTTAGTACCATATTTATTATTTATTATTATAGTTGAAGCTACACACAATATTTCACTTTAATGTATTATGCGTAAATTAGTAATAAATAAGCAGTTAAGGTTAGTTCTTATATTAGCAGTACCTATATTAATTTTGCTAGTAACTAAGTGGCACGTCGTTGAAAATCTTTTGCCAAAAATATCTGAAAAAGATAATTTACCAACACTTGCTAAAATCACAAAAGAACCTATACCCTCGTTCCAGTTTGTTAATCAAGATTATGATACAATTACAAATGAATCATATACAGATAAAATATATATAGTTGATTTTATTTTTACAACTTGTCCCACAATTTGTCCTAAAATGACTTATCATATGAGACATTTAGTAGAGGAATTGGAAAAATATGACAACGTTGCCTTTTTGTCTCACACAATCAATCCTGAATATGACACCCCTGATGTTTTAAAAGAATATGCACAGCAGTTTAGTAATAAAAGAAAAATTAATATGTCTCGATGGAATTTTGTGACAGGAGAAAAGGATAGTATTTATAAAATTGCTAAATCGTATTTAACTATAGCAGGTGAAGGAGAGGATAATGTAAATCATGCCGATTTTGGTTTGGTTCATAGCGGAGATTTTATTTTAGTAGATAATAATGGAATAATTAGATCTGGATATGATCATGTAGGCAATCCAATTGGATCATATGACGGAACAAGCGTTCAAGCAGTAAAGGATTTAATTGTTGATGTTGGTGTTTTAGTAAAAGAAATAAAGAGAAATGAGAAAAATAATACAAAATAAATTTATATTAATACTTACATTATTGTGTGTGTTTGCAAATAATGTTTTTTCACAATGCGCCATGTGTAAAGCTGTAGTTGAAACTAATCTTGATTCTGGAGATACAAAAGGAGCCGGATTAAATGACGGGATATTATTTCTTATGGCGATACCATACTTTTTAATGTTTACTTTTGGACTTTTTTATTATTTAAATAAAAGAAAAATAACTGAAAAAGCATAATGAAATATGATTGTTTATTTTGGACAATTATTAAAATTTAAACTGTCAATTACTGTAGTTTTTTCAGCTGTTTGTGGATACCTAATTGGATTCGACTCTTTTAATCTTCAACATTTTTTATATTTAGTTATTGGAGGCTTTCTTGTTACCGGTTCAGCAAATACATTTAATCAAATAATAGAAAGAGGTAAGGATACATTGATGAAAAGAACCTCAGTTAGACCTTTACCTCAAAAAAAATTAAGTTATATTAATGCTTTAATTTTTGGCGTTATTATTGGTGTCATAGGATTATTAATGCTAAACAAGATCAATCCCGAAGATACTTTTTACGGACTAATGTCCAAAGCTGCTTTTTTTGGTTTATTATCCATTTTTTTATATGTCTTTTCATATACTCCTTTAAAAAGGGTTTCTACCATTTCTATTTTTGTCGGCGCTATTCCTGGTGCTATTCCTTTCTTGCTCGGATATGTTGCTGCAACAAATAATTTTGGTTTAGCTGCAGGATTTCTTTTTTTAATTCAATTTTTATGGCAACTGCCTCATTTTATTTCTATTGCATGGGTATTAGATGATGAATATAAAAAAGCAGGCTTTAAAATGTTATTTGGAGGTAAAAAAAATAAATTTCCTGCAATAATTTCTATTTTAACATCTGTTCTTTTAACCTTAGTGTCTATCATCCCGTTTTTTTATATTAAGGAATTAAATTTATCTTTATTTGCGGCTTCAATTATATTTTTTTTAGGCTTTTTGTTTACTCTAAAATCTATTTTTTTGTTAAAATATAAAGATGATTTATCAGCAAGAAAACTCATGTTATTTTCTTTTGCCTATCTTCCTCTAGTTCAAATTACTTTTGTTATTGATAAATTGTTGAGGTCTTACTTTTAAATAGAAATAAATTTAAAATTAAAGTCATCAACATGATGAAGGCAAGTAGCTGATGGGTCAAAGATAATAATAGTGGAGTTCCCATGACAAGGGTTAGAATTCCAAAAACCATTTGCATAACCACCACTAACAACAATAGGATTATAGCTCTTTTTTGAATCAGTGATAAAATCTGTTTTTTACTACTTACAAAAATATGAATAGTAAAAATTAATAGTATGAAAGCAAGTGTTCTATGAACAAATTGTATTCCGGCTAATCCTTCAACAAAATTTGTCCAAAAGGGAGACATTGCATACACGGAATCAGGGATCCACTGATCCCCCATTTTTGGCCATGTATTATATATTCTACCAGCTTTTAATCCAGCAATAAACGCCCCATAAACTATTTGTATAATACTTAACAGAGCAAGTATTTTTAATTTTTTAAAGATTAATTTATTTTCATCTTTGATTGTAGGTAATAATAAAGGTAATAATACCCAAAGCAAATAACCACATGTTATAAATGCTGTTGTTAGGTGGACAGCAAGTCTGTAGTGACTAACATGCGGATTGTCTACTAAGCCACTTTTTACCATCCACCAACCAAAAAATGCTTGTAAAGAGCCAAGGCTAAATAGTAGTAATGACTGTAGCTTTAGTTTTTTTGTCAGTCTTTTTTTTATTAAAAAATAAAAAAAAGGGATTATAAAGACAAGCCCTAATAAGCGTCCAATCATTCGGTGCAAATATTCCCAAAAAAAGATGAATTTAAAATCTTCGAGAGAATAGTTGTAGTTTATTTTTTTAAATTCAGGTGATTGTTTATATAGTTCAAATGTTTCATTCCATTCAGTTTCATTTAATGGCGGTATTGAACCCATAAATAGACTCCAATTAACCATCGATAGTCCAGAATCGGTTAGTCTTGTAATTCCGCCTACAATAACCATTATAAATATTAGCAAAAAACCAGAGCTAAGCCAAAATATAACAGATTTATCTTTTTGCATTGAGACGATAAATTTAAGTGTAAAATGGAGAAATCATAACATAAACAACAACACCTGTAATTGTAACATAAAGCCAAATAGGAAATGTGATTCTAGCTATTTTTTTATGATTAACAAATTCTTTTTGAAATGCACGAACAAAGCTAATTAAAACTAGGGGAATTAAAGCAATTGACAACAAGATATGAGATATTAATATAAAGAAGTAGAGGTATTTTATAGTATCAGTTGTGCTGTTATTACCAAATTCTGTTGGATCAGTTGTCATGTGATATGCTATGTACATAACCAAAAAAACTAATGAAAGCGCAATACATGATTTCATCAGTCTTTCGTGTAATTTTATTTTTCCAGACTTTATTGCAATTAAAGCAATGACTAATAAGGAAGCTGTTACGGCATTAATTGTAGCGTATATGGGAGGTAAAAATATTGGTAGTTCATAATCAATTCTTACTCTAAATAAAATAGCCACAACAACTGGAATAGCTACAGAAATTAAGCGGATTAAAAGACTGTAGCTTTGTTTTTTATTTATTTTAATTGAATTATCCATTGTCAACTTTTTTGTTAACTTTTGAATTTAATGATAACTCATTCAATTGTTCCTGTGAAAGAAAAGAGGGAGAATTAATCATTGTATCTCTTCCAGAGTTGTTCTTAGGAAACGCAATAAAATCTCTAATATTTTCTTGTCCACCAATTATAGCACATAATCTATCAAATCCAAAAGCAATACCTCCGTGAGGTGGAGCACCATATTCAAATGCTTCCATCAAAAATCCAAATTGCTCTTTTGCTTCAATATCTGAGAATCCTAAGTGATTAAACATTATTTGTTGTAGTTCTTTATTGTGTATTCTTATACTTCCCCCACCGATTTCATTTCCATTTAAAACTAAATCATAAGCATTAGCCCTAACCTTTTCTGGCTCTTTTTCTAACAGTTTAAGATCTATTTTTTTGGGAGCTGTAAATGGATGATGCATAGCGTGATACCTTTCAGTTTCTTCATCCCATTCTAAAAGTGGAAAATCTACAATCCAAACAGGGGCAAATTTTTCTGGGTCACGTAAATTTAATTCGTTTGCAAGATGTAACCTGAGCGCTCCTAGTGCTTTTCTAGTTTTATTTTTTTCTCCAGCCATAACAATAAGCATATCCCCATTATTACTGTCCGCTTTATTTCCCCATTCTTTTTTGTCTGCTTCATTAAAAAATTTGTCTATTGAAGATTTCGTTGTATCATCTTCGTGAAATTTACAATATATAAGACCAGAGGCTCCTATTTGGGGTGTTTTAACAAACTCAGTTAGTTTGTCAAGTTGTTTTCTAGAATATTTTGAACCCCCTTTAACATTAATTGCGGCAACTAACTCTGAGTTATCAAAAACACTAAAGCCTTTTTTTTGACATAAATCAGTTATTTCAACTATTTTCATTCCAAATCTTAAGTCGGGCTTATCAGTTCCGTATTTTTCCATTGCTTCTTGATAAGTTAATCTGGCAAATCTTTTAGTCTTTACTCCTTTAATGGTTTGTAATAAGTGTTGAGTCAAGCCTTCAAAAGTATTCAATATGTCCTCTTGAGTTACAAATGACATTTCACAGTCTATTTGGGTGAACTCAGGTTGTCTGTCTGACCTAAGGTCTTCATCTCTAAAACATTTCACAATCTGATAATACTTATCGATTCCAGATACCATTAGCAATTGCTTAAATGTTTGAGGTGATTGAGGAAGAGCATAAAATTGGCCTTGATTCATTCTGCTTGGTACAACAAAGTCTCTGGCTCCTTCAGGAGTAGACTTAATTAGATAAGGAGTTTCAACCTCAATAAAGCCTTTCGTATCTAAATATCTTCTGCTTTCAGATGAGACTCTGGCTCTTAAAATTAGCTTATCTTTTATAGGATTCCTTCTTATATCAAGATATCTATATTTCATTCTGAGTTCTTCTCCGCCATCAGTATCATCCTCTATTGTAAATGGTGGTGTTTTGGAAGGATTTAAAATAGTTAGTTCATTCACCTCTATTTCAATTTCCCCTGTATAAATTTTACTGTTTTTGGATTGCCTTTCAATTACCAACCCTTTTACTTGTATCACAAATTCGCGATTTAATTTTCTTGCTTCAATACACGAAGTTTCATTTTTTTTAACATCAAATGCTAGCTGAGTGATCCCATATCTGTCTCGTAAATCTACAAAAGTCATTCCTCCCAAATCTCGAGTTTTTTGAACCCATCCACAGAGAACTACAGTTTCACCAACATTATCGATATTTAAACTATTACAATTATGGGTTCTTAACATGTCTATTTTTTAGAGTGCAAATTTAACACATTAGTTTTGTAATTTAGCACTATGGAACTAAATCCTTTCGATGATTTATATTTTATGAATGAAGCTTTAAAAGAAGCCCAAAAAGCGTTTGACTTAAATGAAGTTCCTGTTGGCTGTGTAATAGTTTGTAAAAATAAAATAATATCCAGATCACATAATCAGACGTTTAGATTAAATGATGCAACTGCTCATGCTGAAGTAATAGCGATCACCGCTGCCTCTGGTTATTTAGGTAGTAAGTACTTGTCAGATTGTACAATGTATGTGACTTTGGAGCCTTGTGTCATGTGCGCTGGTGCCGCTTACTGGGCTCAATTAAAAAAAATAGTTTTTGGGGCGCGAGACTTGAACAGAGGTTATTTGTCTTTACCAAAAAGCATATTACACCCAAAAACAGAAGTTGTTAGAAACATACTTAGTAAGCAAAGCACTAAATTATTACATGATTTTTTTAAGAATAAAAGATAAATAAGCTATTTTTGTTTTAAAATTACATTTGACATGAATTATCCTGAAGAAATTTGCGCACCAATGCGTGCTGAATTAACAGCTGTAGGTTTTATAGAGCTTAAAACTACAGATGATGTTACTACATTATTAGAAAAAAAAGAAGGGACACTATTATTAATGGTCAACTCTGTTTGTGGATGTGCAGCAGGAAATGCAAGACCTGCAGTAAAAATGGCCACAGAATTTGAAAAAAAGCCGGACGTTTTTGCTACTGTTTTTGCTGGACAAGATATTGGTGCTACTGCTAAGGCTAGAGAGTACATGTTGCCTTATCCACCATCTTCTCCATCTATCGCTGTTTTTAAACATGGAAAATTAGTCCACTTTATTGAAAGACATCACATCGAAGGTAGAGCCGCAGAGATGATAGCGGACAATTTAAAAGGCTGCTTTGATCAAATTTGTGTATAATAATATACACAAAAATTATCTAAATTAAAGGTCATATTTTGTCTAAATAATTTAATCTTAGCACTAGTAATCAAAAAATTTGTATCTTGCGAGAATAAATTAAAAGACCTAAAACTTTTTAAATCATATGAAGAAGATATTTCTTTTGACATCATTAATTTTATTCTTTTGTTCAGTTATTTTGACTGCACAACCAATTAATTTGTCAACCTCAAATGTAACAGCTTCAGCTGCTGTGTTAGATTGGGATGCCAGTACCTGTTCTGGCAACGTTGTACTACACTACAAAGAAGCAACAGCCTCATGGCCTGGAACCTCTGTTAATCCAGCTGTTTCACCTTTTTCCTTATCAGCATTATTAGCTGACACTGATTATGAGTGGAGAGTTAAGTGCGCTGGAACATCAGGCCCAAATGCTTGGTCAAACACACAGCAATTTACTACCTCTTCATCTGGGCCAACTATTGATAGCGCATTTATTACTCAGCCAATTTTATGTTTTGGAGGTTTCGCTAACGATGAAATGCAAATAAATATAAATCAGACTGTGCCTTCAACATCATACTCATGTGTTATTGGTTTTTATGCTGGAGCTACAACATATTTTATCTCATATGAAAGTACTAATCAAACATCTTCTACACAGCTTAATTTAAATGCATTCAATCCTAATGTTAGCTATTTTGTAAGACTAGTTGATTCAACTGCATATTATAACGGTAATGGAGGTACTGGTAGCGGCTCAAGTACTGTGGGGGTTTATGATGAGTTTGGACCACTTGTTTTCACCCAGCCGCCACAACTTACAGCAACAACGTCCGTTGTTTCAAGTAACCAATGTACTGGCGATTGTATTGCAGAGGAAAATTTATTAATTTCAGGTGGAACAGGGCCATATTCTTTTACAGTTAACTCTGGGGCAGCTATAAATTTACCTTCTGGTGTTTCAACATATCCTTTTGTTGCACTATGTAATGGCACGTATGATATTATTGCTACGGATTCAAACGGATGTTCTACATCCCCAACAACAACTTCATTCACTATTGCTCCAATAAGTCCAATTACACCAAATGGTACTGTAACTGTTTTTAACCAGAATGGTTTTAATGTTTCTTGTAATGGAGCTAATGACGGTTCTATTTTTGCATCTGCATCTGGTGGAACAGGTGCTTTTACCTATTCTATTGACGGAGTTAATTTTCAATCATCTTCGACTTTCTCATCATTACCAGCAGGAAATTATACTGTTACATACAAGGACGCTAATGGTTGTATTGAAACAGAAGTGTTAACTTTAAATGAGCCTCCACCACTTTCTGGAAATGCAAGTGTAAATCAAGACGTTGATTGTTATGGATTTGCAACGGGACAACTCATTTTTTTAGTTGATCAGGCACAGCCTGGAATACCAGCATATCAATACTCATTGAATAATGGCTTAAGTTACCAAAGTTCAAATATATTTACAGCATTGCTTGGAGACAGCACATATGACGTCATGGTTGAAGACAATAACGGCTGCCAGTACACTTCTAGTGTTTATCTCGCACAGCCAACACAAATAAATTATCTTTCTGTATTGTCTGATTATAATGGTTTTAACATATCCTGTAATGGTCTTTTTGACGGAGATATACTACTATCTGCTAATGGAGGTGCTTCTGGATTTACATATTCAATAGATGGAAATAATTTTCAAACATCAGGAGCTTTTAATGGATTGTCTGCTGGCGCCTACACAGTTGTTTATAAAGATACAAATGGTTGCACAGCCACAGAACAGGTGACACTAATTGAGCCTGGAGTTTTCACAATTCCCCTCACGGTTAGTAACAACATTCTTTGTCCACAAGATTGTACAGGTGCAATATCTATTAACCCATCAAATTCTGTAGGTCAAGTTTTATACAGTTTGGATTCAGGAATACAACAAACTACACCATATTTCTCAGGCTTGTGTGGCGATATTACTCAAGGCTCATATAATCTTAATGCTATAGATGAAAATGGCTGTATTGCAAACACTATTTTTTCAATTAATGAGCCTCCTGCTTTTGTGTATACAACATCTTCAACTGATGAATCATGTTTCCCTCCAGATGGCCAAGCACAAATTGACGTAACTGCAGGAGGAACAGGAGGTTTGTCTTACAGCTGGAATACTAATCCGCAACAAAGTACATTTGTTGCAAACAATTTATCATCCGGAAATTACCTTGTAACTGTTACCGATGGAAATGGTTGCTCTTTTTCGGAGTCTGTGTCTGTTGGTTTTTCACCAGCTTTCAGCCTTAGCTTTTCAACTGTATCTCCTTGTTTAGGACCTAATAGTGGAAGTGCAACTGTTTTCTCTTCAGGTGCAATTGGAAACCTATCATACCAGTGGAGTGATAACAATGGCCCTATAGCTACAGGTTTAACAGCAACTCTAAATAACGTGCCAACTGGAACATATTTTGTCAATGTTACAGATGCTACTGGTTGTGCTATTTCAGCAAGTGTAGATATCAATGACCCAATAAATCCAATAAAATTTGACACTATTCTTGTATCTCAAAACAGCTGTTACGGAGTTGATGACGCACAAATAGAAGTCTTTGCATCTGGCGGTCAACAACCATATTTATATTCAAATGGATCGTTAAATTCACCTCAAATTAACCCTGTATTTGGACTGTTGGCACCAAATTCGTATACTATAACTGTAGCTGATGACAATGGATGTTTTGTAGATACTATAATTGATGTCATCTATCCAAGTTTACTTGAGATAGACAGCACTCATTTTACTAATGTTTCTTGTTACGGAGCTGAGGATGCTGAAATATTAGCAATTGATGTTTTAGGAGGAACAGCTCCTTTTGAGTATTCTGTTAATGGGTCAACGCATTATACAAATATGGCATACTTTAACGGATATGGACCAGGCACATACACTGTAGAAGTTTATGATGTAAATAATTGTGTTGCTGCAGATTATATAATAATAAATGAACCCGATGAATTATTAGTAGACATAACAACGTCTGGTTGGGTTTTTAACGGAAACAGTGGATTATATAGTTATCAAATTAAATGTCATGGAGATAATTCTGGATTTTCTGATTTAGTTGTTAATGGAGGAACAGGTCCATTTATAAAAAGTATGTATGATGCGGCTACAAGTACACTAATAAATTCAACATATGCAAATTCTTTTAATGACATCTACGCAGGAGAATATATTTTTGAAATAACAGATATAAATGGATGTATTTATTCAGAAAATATTTTATTCAGTCAGCCAGATCCAATTTCCCATTCATTTGTTCCGACTCATGTTTCATGTGAAGGGTGGAATAATGGTTCATTAACTGATATTGTTACTGGAGGTGTTGGAAATGCAAGTTCTTATGAGTACATATGGAACACAGGAGATACTACATATACAATTAATAATTTAAGTGTTGGAACATATACTATAACTGTAACTGATGAAAATAATTGTGTTTCAGACTCATCATTTATCATTAATGATGACAACGCACTTTCTGTAATTCAATCTTCACAAGATGTAACTTGTTTTGATTATTGCGATGGAGAAATTACAGCTTTGGTTTCTGGTGGAGCACCTAATTTTGATATGAACGGTAACGCTGTATATCTCTATTCTTGGAATGATATTTTATCTCAAACGACTCAAACAGCAGTTGGTTTATGTGTAGATAATTCGACAAATAGTACAGAATATACTTGTTTAGTTTCAGATGCTCAGGGTTGTATTGATTCTATTGTTGTTTCAATAAATCAACCACCTAAGCTTGAGGTTACTGCAATAGTTACATCTAACTATAATTTAGAAGATATTTCATGCTATGGTTCAAGTGATGGATCATTACAAGCTTCATCAACTGGAGGAAATTTACCTTATGATTATTTTTGGTCAAATAATTTTGATCAATTTAATGTCTTAACATCCAATAATACGAATTTAGCGGCAGGAGACTATACTGTAAATGTAAAGGATAGTAAGGGTTGTATGGATACTACATTAATTTCTCTATCTGAGCCATCTGAAATGATGCTAACGGTTACACAAACAAATGTTAGTTGCTATGAAGTTTTTGATGCATCAATAACCGCTGAAGCAAGTGGAGGAACCCCTTTTAATGGAATTCCGCAAACGTACAGTTATTCATTTTCAAGTGGTTACAGTGACCAAGTTGATATATCAACAGATAATAACTTATCACCGGGGATTTATACCGTTACAGCTACTGACCAAAATGGCTGTTCAATAGAATCTGAATCAATTTACATATCTCAACCATCCGAGGCATTAACATTAGAATTAAATACTGAACATGAAAGTTGTAATGCAAATGATGGTGAAATAAATTCACTTGTTGAGGGAGGCACTACACCATACAGTTATTTGTGGAGCACAGGCCAGAATTCATCAACACTTAACTCTCTTTCTCCAGGCGTTTATCACTTAGAAGTAATTGATAATAATGGATGTATTGTTTATGATACAGCTAGAATTATTGCTAGCGATGAGGTGTTTTTACCTGGAAATATTTCATCTTTCGACACCACAATATGTCTCGGTTCAGATTTTGTTTTAAATGTTGATGAAAAGCTAGGATTCACATATGTATGGTCACATGAAAATGAAATTATTTTTAATAGAACAGTTAATAGTATTGTAAATGATCAGGCTGATATTATTGTAACACCATCTAATTCTTTGGATATATATACTTTAACTGTTACAGATCCATCCTGTGCATCATCCTATGATATAATAGCAACATTAAATGTTAATTTTATTGACCCATTAATAACTTCAACCCCTGATGTTGAGTATGGTGATTATCCTGTTGTTTTGTCTGGTGAAAATATACAGCTTTCATCAGATAATATAAATTGTGATGAATATAATTGGCAATGGGATGACAATAGCGAAGTTAATAATAATGGAGATTTAAATATATATAATTTAGAATCTTCTGGCTGGTACTACTTATATGTCACAGATTCTTATGGCTGCAAAGGTTATGATTCAATTTATGTAGTTGTTGGAGTGTTACCATATGATGCGATTACGCCTAACAATGACGGATATAATGACACATGGTCTCCAGTAGATATTGAACAATACGAAAATGCATTAGTGCAAGTATTTAATAGGTGGGGAGGACTGGTTTTTGAATCTGTTGGTGGAAAACAATACATTCCATGGGATGGGACTAATAGTGGTGAAGAACTCGTAGTTGGAACATATTATTATATTATTGATTTGAATACTGGAGATGAACCTCAAACAGGTCCAGTAACAATTATTAGGTAACATGAAAATTTTAAATATGAAAAAAATATATGTTTTATTATTGACAATCTTTTTTGTTAATAATTTGTATTCCCAACAATTACCTCAGATTACTCAATATATGAACAATAGTTATGCAATAAACCCTGCTGTGGCAGGAATGCATGATTACTATCAAGTAAACACAACAATTAGAAACCAATGGTCCGGTATTAAAGATGGACCTAGAACAAATCTTATTAGCATCCACGGAAGACATAGTGAAAAAATAGGTTTAGGAGGTATTATTTACAATGATATTACTGGACCGACTAGTAGAATAGGTTCCGCCGTTTCCTATACATATAGATTATCATTAAATAAAAATATGGATCTTTCTTTTGCTTTACAGGGTGGGTTTACTCAATTTAAAATAATAAAAGATCTACAAACTGAACACATCAATGATCCATTATTGCAAGGAGGGGATATTGTAAGAACATTACCTGACGCAACTTTTGGAATTAATTTAAGCGGTAGTAATTGGTATTTTGGAGCGGCTTTACCTCAATTATTGAGTTCCGAACTGAATTTAATGGATGATGATGTTGCAAAATTATACGATCAATATAGCAGTGACGGTAAATTGGCTAGGCATATCTATATTTTAGGTTCATACATACATGAAATTAATCCTAACACATTTTTAGAGCCAAGTCTGTTTATAAAAGCAGTTGAGGGTGCGTCTACACAGATTGATTTTGGTGTTAAGTCACAATATAAAGATTTAGTTTGGTTAGGAATGAATTATCAAGCTAACAATGATTTATCTTCTTTAGCTGTTTTATTTGGATATAATATTAATAATAGATTTAATATTGGGTATTCATATTCATTGCCTAGCCCAACATATAGTAGTTATTATTCTGGCTCTCATGAGTTCATGCTATCGGTTAAATTAGTGCAATAGATAAGTGCTTATAAATTAAAAAACCTCCATAAGTGTATTTATGGAGGTTTTTTTATGTTGTTGTATAGTGTTAGTTTTATACAACCCAAAACAAGTATTACGACACTGCAATAATAAAACATAAAACAAAGACAATTCATTATTCATTATTATAAATGTCAACATCCTTATGTTAATTTTATTTTGATATAATTTTTAATTAACATATCATATCTTTGTAATAAGTTACAACATATTTTTATTTATAATAATATGAAAATAGCAATACTAGGTACAAGAGGTATTCCAAATAATTATGGAGGCTTTGAGCAATGTGCAGAGTATTTATCTGTTGGCCTCGTTGAAAAGGGACATGAAGTTACTGTTTACTCCCCACATTTTCATCCATTCCAAAATGATCATTACAAGGGAGTAAAGATTATAAAAAAGAGAAGTCCTAAAAATTTTTTTGGTAGTTCAGCATCTAATTTTATTTATGATTATATATGCTTTAATCATGCTGTAAAGCAGGACTTTGATATTCTTTTACAACTGGGCTTAATAACATCTTCTTTGTCAATAATTTTATGTAGACATAGAGGCAAGGTGATTGCAACAAATATAGATGGATTAGAGTGGAAACGTGAAAAATGGAGTAAATTGATTCAAAATATTACTAAACGACTTGAAAGATATGGTATAAAATTTTCAGATTATCTAATTGCTGACAATATAGGAATTAAAGAATATATTAAAAAAGAATATAACAGAACTGCTGAATTTATCCCATATGGTGCTCTGAAACCAAAAAAAGTTAACCCTGATATTTTAGACTATTATAAGATGAAAGTTAAGTCTTATTATTTATCGATTGCAAGATTAGAGCCTGAAAATAATTTAGAAATGATGTTTGATGCATATCTTTTAAGCAAAAGTAATGTTCCGTATTATATTATTGGCAAACACCCTACTAGATATGGAGATTATTTAAAAGATAAGTATAGAAATAAAGGAATAATATTTTTAGGAGCTATATACAATAAGGAACATTTAGATAATATCAGATATTATTCAAAACTATATATTCACGGCCATTCTGTGGGGGGAACTAACCCTTCTTTAATTGAAGCTATGGCTGCTAGCGCATTAATCGCCGCACATGATAATAAATTTAATCGATCAGTTTTAAAAAATAATGCTTTCTACTTTTCCACACCCCAGCATTTAAGTCTAATATTTAGTAAGAAATGTAGCAACACACACAGGTTGATTCAAAATAACTTAGAAAATATAAATAACAATTATAGATGGCCTTTAATTGTAGATCAATATGAAAAGTATTTTAAAAAAATACTTAACCTAACTGATTAAAAACATATCAGAAGATATTCGATCAGCAAATATTTTGCCTTTACTACTTAACTTAAAAATACTTTTTTCATTTATAATATAATTTTTATTTAGCCATTTTTTGATCGCTTTTAAAAACTTTTCTTTGTATGTTTTGCCAAATCTTCGTTCAATTGTTTTAGTGTCAACGCCCCAAATTGTTCTGAAATTTGTCATTAGATACTCATTGTAATGTTGTTTTTTAGATAAGTATTCAATTGCAAAATAATTAATCGATTTATTGTTTATACCTTCAATGTATTTTTTATTTGATGAAACATTCCATTTTCTTCTTTTGCCATCAAAAGAATGTGCTGATGGTCCCACACCAAGATACATTTTATTTTCCCAATAAGCAGAATTATGTTTTGCCAAAAAACCTTCTTTAGCAAAATTTGATATTTCGTAATGTATATATTTATTTTCTTTTGAAAAATTTTCTATTAAATTAAATTGCTCGATAACTTTATGGTCCTGCAATGGATTTATTTGTTTTTTGTTTATTAAATGAAATAATTTAGTTTTTTTCTCAATTGTGAGGCTATAAGCTGCAAAATGTTTAATTTTTAATTCATTAATTATTGAAAGATTTCTTCGCAATGCATCTATTTTTTGGTTAGGTAGGCCATATATTAAATCAATACTTATATTTTCAAATCCATTTTGTTGAGCTGTAGTTATGCTAGTATAAGCTTTTTCTGCATCGTGTGGTCTATTCATAAATTTTAATTCGGAATTGTTAAATGATTGTACACCAATACTTAGTCTATTAATTCCCATTTTTTTATAAGAAACAATTTTATTTGTTGTTATATCCTCCGGATTACATTCAACAGTTATTTCTACATTTTTTTTAATTTTAAAGTTTTGATAGATTAGAATAATTAACTCTTCTAACTCTTTTTCATTTATAATCGACGGGGTGCCGCCTCCAAAATAAATTGTCTTGACTTCTTTATTATTGAAATAATTAATATTTTCAAGTAATTCAGTTTTTATAGATTTAATTATTTCAGGTCTATCTTTTTGTGAAATTTTAAAATGAAAGTCGCAATAACTACATCGTTGTTTACAATATGGTATATGTATATAGATTCCGGCCATTTTCTTTTAAATTAGTTTTTCAAATTAAGCATATTTAGTTAATAAAATTAATCCTTTTAGTATTTTTGTTGTATGAATGAAAAATACTTAACAAGCTTATCTGAAGAAGAAAAATATATTTTAAAAGATAAAGGAACTGAAAAACCTTTCTCGGGTGTATATAATGACTTTTATGATGCTGGTGTTTTTATATGTAGGGCATGTAAGAATCCATTATATGAGTCTAACACGAAATTTAATTCTGGATGTGGTTGGCCATCATTTGATGATCAGATTGATGGGGCTATTAATTGTTATGAGGACCTAAGTGGAGGAAGAGTTCGTACTGAAATTTGTTGTGCAAAATGTGATGGGCATTTAGGTCATGTTTTTTATGGTGAAAATCTTACTATAAAAAACACACGTCATTGTGTTAATTCACTTAGTATACAGTTTAAAGCTTATAAAAATTTAGAATTATCGACATTTGCAGGAGGTAATTTTTGGTATTTAGATAAGTTGTATAGAAATTTGACAGGAGTATATTTATTACATGTTGGATATATGGGGGGTAAGATTGAACATTCAACATATGAACAAGTACAATCAGGAAAAACAAATCATTCTGAAGTTGTTCAAATATATTTTGAACCATCTATTATTTCATATAAGGATATTTTAAGTGTTTTTTTTAATCATTGTGTTTATTTAAACAAAAAGATAAAACAAGTTAATAATTGGCATAAACCGATTATTTATTTTAGTAGCAAAGAACAGAAAGAACAGGCAGAGAACTTATTATCTTATGAAAGTGCAAATACAAGCTCTTTAGCTACAATACAAGTAAAAGCTGAAACAGTGTTTTTTAGAGCTGAGGAACAACATCAAAATTATATCAACAAAAAAAACGTATAACTATTTTTTGGGCAGCTTAATTGCAAAAGTAGTTCCAACCCCTTTTATAGATCTCAAAACAGAAATTTTTCCTTTATGATATTCTTCAATAATTCTTTTAGAAAGAGAAAGCCCTAATCCCCAGCCTCTTTTTTTTGATGTAACGCCGGGTTTAAAGATATTTTGAGCAATTGACGGACTGATTCCATCACCCTTATCGGAAATATTAATTATAACATGAGAATTATTTGAGTTTAATTCTATTAAAATCTCACCACTGCCTTTCATCGCATCTACAGAGTTTTTACAAATATTTTCTATCACCCAATGTAACAATACTGTATTGGCTTTAATTATTATATTTTTTTCTTTAGCCAATACTATTATTTTTATTTTTTTTGGGAATCTTGATTCTAAATAAAAAACAGCTTCATTTAAAAGATTATAGATATTTGTTTGTTTTAATTCAGGACGAGAACCTATTTTTGAAAATCTATCTGTTATTGTTTCAAGATGAAAAATATCTTTTTCCATTTTATTAAGTAAGTCAGTTTCTATTTTTTTTTCTTTTAATAATTCTAACCATGCCATTAGTGATGATATTGGAGTGCCTAGTTGATGAGCGGCTTCTTTAGCCATGCCTGCCCATACCTGATTCTGTTCAGATCTTCTTGATGAGCTAAAAATAAAATATGCAATTATTATAAAAACTGTAATGAAGCCAAGTTGGTAGAGAGGATAAAAACGTAAACGACTAAGCATTCTAGAGTCTTTATAATAAACCAATTGTTTATTTCCATTTGGCAGGTTAACCTCAATAGGGTCATAACCATTATTTTTGATTTTTGATAATTGTTTTGTAAGAAAACCGTCAGTAATGGCTCTTGGTTTAATTATACCAAACCTAATTAAAAAACTATCTATTTTGGTATAAACTTGAAAATTTCGATATAGTAAAATCTGATTTTTTTCATCAACTAACATTACAGGGATACTATTATTATCTTGAATTATTTTACTTACAAACGGGTCTGGTGTATTATTATTTATCTGATAGTCAATGGCTTTTGCCATCAGTTCAGCTTTTTCTCTCTCTTCGTTTTCAAGTTCATTAACAAGAATATTAGTTACAAAAAGAGATATTATACCGATTAATAAAGCAGCTGCAATTAGTATAAATTTCCACCTTTGTTTTTTTACGTATATATCCATATCACTTAAATTCAGGTTCCCATTCAATATCTATTTCATCATCATCGTTACTATTATTATCTTGTTTATTTAGTATTTCCTCATCATAAATTTTTCTAATATTTGTTTTTTCTTTTTCTATAGTTTTCTTTATGTCTTCTAAAAATTTAATTTTATCAAGGGTTATTTTTGGATTTTCAGTATCTCCTCTCATATTAAAACAAACAGTATTTAATATTTTCCCATCTTTTTTTTCCTCTCCAAATTCTTTAATTGTTGTGTTTTTTTGTCTAAACTTACTAGATAAGAGTTCAGAAAGTAATAAGGTTACATTATAATCTATTTCATTGTTGAATGAATGAGTGCCTGAAATGTATACTGATAGTGCAGAAGACTTAATTTCCATAGCAGGTATTTTTACTAGCTCATTATCAACTTCTATACTATTTTCTAAATTAGAAAATCTTACATGTTTTAGTTCATCTAAACTTATATATCCAGATAAACTTTCTAGAGGTTTAAAATCAATCAGTTCTCCTTTTTCTATTGATAAATAAGAATTAATTTTCAAATTTTTTGTGTTTAAAATATATCGTGGCCCCCAAGATGCATCTACAGATAATTTAGCACTTCCTATTCCTTTAATATTTTCAGGCAGAATAAATTCTTGACCATAATTGTTAAAGGCATTAAAAGAATTTCTAATATTTATTTTACTAACATTAATGTTAGCGTTTAAATTTAAATTATTTGGCTTTGTTTCTCTTAAAATAAACTCCCCCAAAATACTGCCGTCCAGGATTTCTCCATTTATGCCTTTAAAATTAATTTCACCATTGTTATATGTTAAGTCTCCTGAAATATTAGATGCAATTATGTTATCATAAGAAAAATTGTCAATTTTAATTGATGTATTAGATGTAATCCACTCAGGCATAATTTTACTACTTGTTTTATTTTTAGATTTTGTAGTTGATTGAGAATTTAATTCACTTAACGTTATTAGCTCTTGAAAGTTAGTGTATATTGATTTAGCAGATCCATTAACAAATATTTTTGGTTTCACTTTCAAAATATAGCCGATAAGATTTTTGATTTCACCATTAAAATCAAGATCTGTTTCCGAAATAGTTGACGATGAAGATTTTACATAGAACACTTCATTTTTTATTTTACCATCAATATTTTTAAACGAAAATTTCAGCGGAAACTCTTTGTAAAAAAATTCTACATCTTCCAATTTTATTTTTGATGTATGATTTGCATTAAGAAACATTTTTTTAAGCCTATAATCAAAAGCAATATTTCCTTTATAATTACTTTCAGCATATAATTTCCCTTTTGTGGAAAGGAAATTAGTTTTATTAGAATACTTATTTAATTCATTAATATCCCATAAAGACTGAAAAGATGCATCTAAGAAATAATCATTTAGATTAGATAAAGAAAAATCTCCATTAATATATCCGTTTTTTAATTTTCCTACAAAATTATTTGCTGTAATTTCAGTTGTATTAAAACTTTTCTCTGTACCATTATTAGCAGTTCCGCTCATCGATATTTGGTTTAAAATAAATGTACTAGAATGTTTTTTAAAAGAACCATTTTTAATATTATACTTCATATTAAAATAAGGATTATCATGTTTACTAAAAGTTCCTGTAATTCTATTATTAAATGTTATAATACCATTAATATCAAATGGGATAAAAAGCTTTCTAATATTTTCAGGCAGTACAGAAATCAAGTTTTTGATGTTTTCCTTCTTTGCAACAACTTTAAGATCAAGACTATCGTAATCAATGATTTTGCCTGACAATTTCAGATTGGTTTCGTCAATTTTAAAGTTTAAATTTGATATGGCTATTATTTTTTTGTTAAGTGATGTATTTGTGGAAAAATCAAATTTTTTGTTGAACATATATTCTGTGCTATCAATTTTTAGGTTTTTTGATATCCCGTTTGTAGTAATATTATATTTCTTTTTATTATTGATTAAAATTATAGCTTTCTCTAAGTCCCAATTTAGATTTAATTTATCTGGCTTTTTTATTTCTAAACTAGTGTTTAGTAACGATACCTTTTTGATATCAATATTGCTTTCTTTTGTGTTTGATGATTCTTTTTTGAAAATATGGTAATTTGGTAAATTTTGATCATTGTATTTTATATTTATTTTTCCGTTACTAATAATTATATTTTCAAAATTATAATTTCTTTTAATTAAGTCGATTAAACTAATTTCTACATATGCTGTTTTTGAAAAAATTAATGTATCATTTTCAAACCCCTTTGGTTCTTTTATTAATAAATTAGATATACGAACTGATGCTTTGGGGAAATTATCATACAAGGTAAGTTCAATATTTTCTAGAGTTACAGAAGTATTGATTTTGTCTTTTAATTTTTTTAGTATCTCATTTTCAATTTCCTCACTAAAAAATTTTGTTATTATAATAAATAAAACAAATATTACGCATATTATAAAAAATAAAATCTTTATTATTTTTAAAATTGTTTTTTTTAGTTTATTTCGATTTATCATTTTTAATATAAACGTAATAAGTTGTTTTATAGTCTTTTAAGAATATTTATTTCTTCTTCTGTCAAAAATCTGTGTTGTTTTCTGGGTAAATTTTTTTTAGTAATGCCTGCTAGTAAGACTCTGTCCAAACAAACAATATTGTAATTGAGTTTTTTAAATAATAATTTTAAAATTTTAATACCCCCTCTATTTTGTTCAATCCCTAATTCATTTTTTTTATTCAAAAATGAAATTGATGTTAACTTATGCTTTCTTCCGTTAATATCTATTCCCTTTTTAAGTGTATTAATATCTTCATTTGAGATTTTTTTATTTAGCATTATTTGATAAACAGATTTTATTTTTTGATTTTTATTTGTAATTTTTTTAGCTAAAAGCTGATCATTTGTAAAAATTAAAAGACCACTTTCAGAATGATTTAGTTTGTCTGTTGGAAATACTTTTTCTCTATGTGCAAATTCAAAAATATTATTAACAAATTTTTTTTCTTTGTTTATTACGTTTAAAGCTATTTTTTTAGGTTTATTTAATAAAATATATTTTGATATTTCCGACTTTATTTTTTGATCATTAAACTTTATTTGATCTTTGCTTGTAATTTTTGTGCCCACAGAAACTTTTTTCCCATTAACAGTTATTATTCCCGCCTCAATAAATTTATCTGCTTCTCGTCGACTACAGATTCCGGCATTCGATATAAATTTATTTAGTCGTGTAGATTTTTCAGCTTTCAATTAGATGCATTTTAAGTTAATAAATTTTAAAATACTTTTTTAATATAATATGAAATAATATTATTTAAAAATTATTTTATGCTCAACAGACCCATCAGAGTATAAAAAAAATAAAGGTTTATTATATGTTAAATTTGTTTCTTTTCCAAATAAATCTGAAATTTTTAAAATGGTTTTTTTAACTGTATTTTGGTTATTATTAAAATAAGTTATGTCATGACATGGCAGTAGTGGATATAAAAAGTCAGTTATGAAGCTTGTTGCCTGAATAAATTTTGTGTTACTATTTCCGTAGGCGGGCCAGGAGTGATTCTCCCCATTGAATATTAATTTATCATTGATTAATCCAACCATATCTGCCTTAGGATGCATTTCTCCAGAGCCACAAAGTGTTAAAACTAATGGGTTATTCAATCCAGGACCACAATTATAATTTACTGTAAGATCAGATGTCCCTTGTATACTAACCAAAGGTTCATCAAATTCGTCTATCCAGTCTAAATTGTTAATCCCTCCAGCAATACTTATAACACCACTTACATTTGAAGGGTATCCATAATTACCTGCGTCACCTTCAATGCCGTATAATCCTCCAATATTATTTACAATGTTCTGTACATTAATTGGAGAAGTTGGAAGATCATTAACTTCATCAATATATGCTAGATGTATAGCCGTTACAGCACCTGCAGAATACCCTCCAACAAAAATGGTATTTGGATCAATTCCGTAATTATTTCCATTATCAAAATCTTTTCTGAAGTATCTTATTGCAGATTTAACATCTGCAACAGATTTTAAAACTGTTTCATATTGTGTTGCATTACTTGTTAAAAATGAAATAATATTAGCTAGTCTATAATTTAAAGAGGCCGTAACATAACCTTTTTTTGCCATAGTCTCACAAAAATCAACACAGTCTGTCATGGTCTTATTACCGCCATAATATGAGCCTCCATGCATATACAAAATTAGAGGACGATTTACTTCTGTATCGCCTTCAGGAGTATATATATCCATAATATGAAAGTTATCATTATATACGTCCGAGTAGTTAACTGTAGTTACATTAACTGAGTTAAAAATTTCTATTTGATATCTTCCATCACACTGAGCGATTAAACTGTTTTTTGAAATAAGCAATAAAAGCAAATAGTAAATTATTTTTTTCATTTATTTTAATTATTAAGTTTTTTTAATTGATACTCAATGTCTTTGTCTTCAATTTTTTCAAAAAGATGAGTTGGTTTTTCTATTTTGTGCCCATCATGAATATATATTTTTCCAGCATTTTCCCATTTCATATCTTTTATATTTAATATTTTTTTTAATTTTTTAGCTGTAAAAGGTAAGAAAGGTTCAGATAAAATTGCTAGAGAGGAAACAATTTGAATAGAAATATTCATAATAGTTTTAACTCTTGATTCATCTATGTTTTTTAACTTCCAGGGCTCAGTATCTGCTAAATATTTATTTCCTGTTCTAGCAAGTCTCATGACCAGACTTAATGCTTCTCTAAATTTAAATAATTTTATTTGAGCGCCAACTTTTTCAGGATATTTGCTGAGTTTTAGCAGAACCTCTTCATCAAATTTTTCAGTAACTTCTGCTTTAGGAACTACTCCTTGCCAATATTTATTAATTAGTACAAAGACACGATTGATATAATTTCCATATATAGCAACTAATTCATTATTGTTTCTTGACTGAAATTCTAGCCAAGTAAAATCTGTATCTTTTCCTTCTGGTGAGGTTGCACATAAAGCATATCTTAATGAATCTTGTTTTCCTTTAAAATCAACTAGATAATCTTTAAGCCATATGGCCCAGTTTCTAGACGTTGATAATTTCTTTCCTTCAAGATTTAAAAATTCATTTGCAGGCACATTAGCAGGTAAAATATATTCGCCATGCGTTTTTAAAATTATTGGAAAAATTATTGAGTGAAATACAATATTGTCTTTTCCTATAAAATGAATAAGTTGAGTGTCTTTCTCTTTCCAATACGGCTTCCATTTTTTATTATTGTCTTTAGCCCATTGCTTAGTTGCAGAAATATATCCAATAGGCGCATCTAACCAAACATAAAGAACCTTGCCTTCAGCATTTTTTAGCGGAACTTTGACCCCCCAATCTAAATCTCTAGTCATTGCTCTTTCTCTTAATCCTCCTTCAATCCATGATTTACATTGACCTAAAACCTGTTTTCTCCATGTTTTTGGATCGTGTTGTTTTTTTCCATTGACATCTCCTGTTTCTATCCATTTTTTTAGCCATTTTTCATGTTTTTGCATTGGTAAATACCAGTGAGTAGTATTCTTTTTTTCAGGAGCTTCACCACTCAATGTTGATTTAGGATTAATTAATTCTTCTGGGCTCAAAGTTGTTCCACAACTTTCACATTGATCCCCATAAGCATGTATATAAGCACATTTTGGACATTCTCCTTTAATGTAACGATCTGCAAGAAATTGCTTATTTTTATTATCATAAAATTGTTGTGTAGTTTTTTTAACAAATACATTTTTATTATCTAAATTTTCAAAAAATTCTGAAGCAGTTTCGTGATGAACTTTTGATGAAGTACGATGATATATACTAAAATTAATTCCAAAATCTTCGAATGTTTTTTTATTTAAATTATGGTATTTATCTATTATTTTTTTTGGTGTTATACCTTCTTTTTTTGCCTGTAAGGTGATAGCGGCACCATGCTCGTCAGATCCACAAATAAACACAACATCATCTTCATTTAATTTAAGATATCTCACATAAATATCTGCAGGCAAATATGCGCCAGCAACATGCCCAATATGAACAGGCCCATTTGCATATAGTAGAGCTGAAGTTATAGTATATCTTTTAGAATTCATTTTTTATTTAAAAAAAATTATTTTAGCAAAGATAAGTTTTACTATCAAATAAATTGATTTTATGAAAATACCTCAAAAATTACAAAAAGGAGATAAGATTGGTTTAATTTCTACTGCAAGAAAGGTTTTAAGATCAGAAATAGATCATGCTATCAATATTTTTAAGTCATGGGACCTACATATAGTTTATGGAGATAATTTATTTGGTAGCAATAATCAGTTTTCTGGTTCTGATGAACAACGAGCAAGTGATTTGCAGTGTTTAATAAATGACAAAAGTATCAAAGCGATATTTTGTGCGAGAGGGGGTTACGGTACAGCAAGGATTATTGATAGAGTTGATTTTAAGATGTTACAAAGTAATCCAAAGTGGATTATTGGATATAGCGATATTACAGTTTTACATTCTCATCTAAATAATCTTGGTATAGCGACACTACATTCAAGTATGCCAATAAATTTTAAAAACAATACATCGTCTTCAATAAAAAGTATTCATAATTGTCTATTTGAAACACCAAATAGTATTAAGTTAAAATCACATAAATTAAACAAAAAAGGCAAATGTTCAGGTCAAATTGTAGGAGGTAATTTGTCTATTTTATATTCTTTGTTGGGTTCTGCATCTGATTTGGATACAAATGGAAAAATTTTATTAATAGAAGATCTAGATGAATACCTGTATCATATTGACAGAATGCTTTTAAACTTAAAAAGAAATAAAAAATATAATAATTTAAAAGCTTTAGTTGTAGGAGGTATGACTAACCTACATGATAATGAAATACCATTTGGGAAAAGTTATGAGCAAATTATTTTAGAATATTTTGATGAGTTATCAATACCAATATGTTTTAATTTTCCATCGGGACATTTAAATGACAATAGAGCAATTAAACTTGGTTGTAGTGCTGATTTAGAAATTACAGAAAAAGAAGTTATTTTTACCCAAAAATAGCAGAACAAATAGTTTATTTTTTCAAAACAACAGGAACTTTAAAGTAATCAGAGTCTTTTTCTGGTGCATTTTTTAATGCATCAGCTTGAGAAAGCGGATCACTTACGACATCTTTTCGTAATAATTTTGTTTCTTCATTAACATATACAAGAGGCTCTACATTATCAGTATTAATTTGTGATATTGTATTAACGAACTCTAACATTTTTTCTAAATCAAATTTAATTTGTTGACTTTGTTTCTGATTAAAATTTAATTTGGATAGTTCAGATAAATTATTTATTAGCTCTTGTGTGACTTTAATTTTTTTCATATTTTTTTAATTGTTCAAAAATAGTATTGTAAACAATAATATTCAATTTTTTAACTTCTTTTTCAGAGATTTTATTTGGATCAATTGGTTTGTGAACCTGCACTCTTGCAAATCCAGGATAACCTTTAAAATATTCTTGAGGGAAAATTTGTTTATTGTCAATTATAGTAATGGGAACAATTTTCAGATTATTTTCGATGGATAATCTAAAAGGCCCATTTTTAAATTTTTTTAAAAAAATGTTTTTGTTTGGTATTCCTCCCTCTGGAAAGATACAAATATTTATATTCTTTGTTAATTTTTCTGCAGCGTGCAAAAATGCATTGTAAGAATCTTTTTTATTACTTCTATTTACAGTTATCGAATTATTTTTAAAAAAATAACCAAATAATGGTATTTTAGAAATCTCTGCTTTACCAATGTATTGAATAGGTTTTGGGAGTACAGCATAAATTAAAGGAATGTCAAGGGTAGAAACATGATTTGCACAAAATATATATTTTTCGTTTTCTTCTAGCTTTTCTTCCCATTTCACTATTGGAAAAATGAGTGACAGCCATATTGTTAACTTACTCCAGTACCTTGATATGTGAGCCACATAAAGTTCATTTTTGAATAATGATGTAAAAATAAATAACCAAGGCAGCAGTAGGAAAAATAAGAACAAAAAAACCATCAAAAACCAAAGCCTCCATATACTACTCAAAATATACCCAATCCATTTCATCTGACAAAGATAAAAAAAGCTATTTTTACAGCATCTTTTTAAAATGGCAAGAATATTAACAGGCATACAAAGTACAGGCACTCCCCACTTAGGAAATTTACTTGGAGCAATTATTCCGGCGATACAGCTTTCAAAAGAAACTAACAACCAAAGTTTGTTTTTCATTGCAGATCTTCATTCCTTTACAACAATTCGAGAGGCTAATAAAATTAAAGAAAACACTAATGCTACTGCAGCGGCATGGTTAGCTTTTGGTTTTGATTCTAAAAAAAATATTTTTTACAGGCAGTCAGATATTCCAGAAGTTTGTGAGTTAGCATGGTATTTGAGCTGCTTTGCAAAATTTAGTAGGCTTCAACTAGCACACTCATTTAAGGAAAAATTGGATCGTATTAAAGATATAAATACTGGTTTGTTTACTTATCCTATATTAATGGCAGCTGATATTTTGCTTTATGATGCAAACATTGTTCCAGTTGGAAAAGATCAAATACAACATTTGGAAATAACAAGAGATATTGCATCAAGTTTAAACCATTTTTTTCCAAACACATTGGTCTTACCAGAGACAAAAATTGATGAAAGAGTTATGATTGTTCCAGGAACTGATGGGCAAAAGATGAGTAAATCATACAACAATATGATTAATATTTTTTTGGATGACAAAAAACTCAGAAAACAAATAATGAGTATAAAAACAGACTCTACGAACATAGAAGACCCAAAAGATTATAATTCATGTAATGTTTTTAACTTATATAAATTACTTGCAAATAAAAATCAAGTAAATGAGTTAAAATCAAAATATATTAATGGAGGGTATGGCTATGGAAATGCAAAACAAGAGCTTTTTGAGCTGATATGCATAAATTATAAAAGTCAAAGAGAAATGTTTATGCATTTAATACAAAACCCCAAAATAATCGAACAAGAATTAAAAGAGGGAGCAAAAAAAGCAAGAGAAATAGCTAAAGATGTTCTTGTTAGGGTAAGAAAAAATGTAGGCTACTAAATATTAATTTTTATATTTATTATATAAATCCTTTTGATGATTATTTAAATCAATCTGCTTTCCTTTAATAAAAGCTTGTTCAATATCATTTGAAATTATATCTAATGCATCGCCTGCACTGATAAAGAAAGATGCTTCTTTTCCTTTTTCGATTGAGCCAACCTTATCATCAATACCAAGGATTTTTGCAGCATCTAAAGTAATTGATTTTATAGCATCCTCATAATTTTGCCCATAAGTAACGGTGGTGCCAGCAGTAAAAGGAAGATTTCTTAAGCCCATAGCTTCCATATCACCGGAGTAACTTAAACAAAACCGAATTTTATTATTTGAAAGCTTTTTTGCTTGAGTAAATGGCTCATCTATACGGCAGTCTTGAGATTTTGGAAGTCGATGAACTCTATTAATAATGAGTGATATGTTTTTTGCTTCTAATAGTGTTGAAATATCATCACCTTCTTCACCTCCAACAATAGTAATGTTTGGAATTTTAAACTTATCAAAGAATTCAATTGCATCTCTTATATCGCTAACACTATTAGCGTGTACATATAAGTTCTTTTTGTTGTTAAATAAGCCTTGCATGCTTTCCATCCTAAGGTCTAAAATATTGGATGATGAATATGCTTTGGCTTTTAAAAATAATTTATTTAACTCATCAATTTTATTTTGATATTCTTTATTTTTTTTTATTTTGCCCGGTTCTGCCCACCAGCCTGTTTTATAATATGAGTTTGGCCAATTAATATGTATTCCATCATCAGCTTTTAATACTGCATCCTGCCAATTTTTACCATCAAGGTATACAACCGAAGATTGACCAGAGATTAATCCACCCTGTGGTGTTACTTGTGCAATAAGTATGCCGTTTGTTCTGATAGTATTTATAATTTTTGAATCAGTGTTGTAAGCAATTAAAGATCTAATGTTTGGATTAATGCTTCCTGTTTCAGCATAATCATGAGTAGCTCTCACAGCATCAATTTCAGTTAATCCAATAGTTGTATTTGGAGCTATGAATGCCGGGTAAATATGCTTATTGTAAACTTTATAGATTGTGTCAAACGCATTG
>TARA_B100000963_G_scaffold121937_1_pt1 | contig 38347 bp, 36 predicted proteins | sample TARA_B100000963 | Tara Oceans TARA_B100000963 (sample SAMEA2622097) | marine metagenome | biome: marine biome (ENVO:00000447); feature: surface water layer (ENVO:00002042); material: "saline water (ENVO:00002010), including plankton (ENVO:xxxxxxxx)" | depth 5 m | reverse complement strand
ATATTTATTAAATGCTGAAATCTCAATAAAGTCATCATAAAATCCAATAATAGAAATGAGGATTGCTGTTGCAACTATAGGGCTAAAGTTAGAAAACTCAACAAAATCTAAATTGTCTAAGATTAGTGCAGCTACCATAATTACAGCAGCATAAACTACACCTCCACCAGTGAAAACAATTCCTTTATGGACTGCCCTTTCGTTTAAAGATTTTTTAAGACTATAACTTTTTGCAAACTGAATATATTTTCTAAATATAAATCTAGAGAGAAATACAGTTGCAATAAATAATCCTAAGTAATAAACTAAAAAAGAAAGTTCCGAATTCATTATCCAAATTTAGTAATTTAAATAGTGTATATTATAATGTCTTTTAAATTTCTAACCATTTAATAATAGAGATTTATAAATTAAGATATGTTTTTTAACTTTTTAAAATCTAAACCTATTCTAAAGGAGCTAATTCCTGAGGGGTTTATTGATATTCACTCTCATATTCTTCCAGGCATTGATGATGGGGCCAAAGACATCGAAGAGTCATTAGATCTAATTTCCAAAATGAAAAGTTTAGGGTTTTCAAAAATTATAGCCACGCCCCATACTTACCCTGGGCTTCACGAAAACACCAAGGAGACAATAAAAGCAAGTTATGACAAACTAATGGACCAACTTAATTTAGATATTAAGATTGAATTTGCATCTGAGTACATGACTGATGTATCTATTTTAGAAAAAATAAAAAATAACTCATTATTATGTATTAACAATGATAGTATATTAATAGAAACTGGTTTTATCAGTTTTCCCAATATTTTATATGAGCTAATTTTTGAGTTGAAGGTTAACGGCTACACACCTATTATTGCACACCCTGAAAGATATCAATATTTATTCAATAATTTAAAAGATGTAATTAAACTAAAAAAAATGGGATGTAAATTTCAAATAAATTTACTTTCATTGGTTGGTTATTATGGAAAAGATGTTGTTAAGTCCTCAAATAGTCTTTTGAGGAATGAATTTATTGATTATGTTGGTTCTGATATTCACAACATAAAACAACTGAATGCATTTAGTAAAAAAGTAGTTACAGGAAATATTGATAAAATAAAAAAGTGTATTGAAAATAATAAAATAACTTTTTAAACTAATTATTTATTATCAGCTCCATACCCATAACCATATCCATAATTATATCCATATGAATACTTGTATGAATAAGAGTATTTATAACCATAAATAGTATTTGAGCCGACACCGTTTAAGACAATACTAAGATTTTTTAGCAGACCTTTTTCTTTGACTTCTTTCAAGAAAGATAGAATTTCTTTTTTTGTGTGATTTGCTCTTACCATACAAATTGAAGCATCTACATAATCTGAAATGATCAGTGTATCTGAAACAAGTAAACAAGGTGCAGAATCAATCACAATAATATCATATTGTTTTTTTAAAGCCTCTAATTCATTTTTAAATCTTTCCGATTGTAATAATTCTGAAGGATTTGGAGGAATAGAGCCTGAAAGCAAAATATCCAGATTCTCATTTTTAATTAACAAATCAGAAATTTTTAAATCATCCCTATATATATACTCAGAAAGTCCAGAAATTTTTTGCCTATCAAGATCTAAAAACTTATGAATTTGTGGATTTCTTAAATCGGCACCGATTAGCAATACTTTTTTAGTATTAATAGATAAAATTTTAGAAATCAACACAGAAAAAAGTGTTTTACCTTCCCCTTTTATGGAAGATGTAACTAAAATTGTTTTATTAGATTTAGGATCAGATTCAAAAAGAAAATATTTTAAATTTGCAATTGCCATTCTGACACTTTCATTTAATACATTTCTTGAATTATTAGTAATATCTGAGAGAATATCAATATTATTTAAGTTTTTTACCTCTGGAATTTCAGCAATGATTGGCACATCTGATACTGAATTAATCTGATCTCTTGAATGTATCTTATCATCAAAAATAAACCACAGATAAATAAAAATAATAGGAAATAAAAGGCCAATTGCAAATGCTCCTAGATAAATTTGAGTGGGTTTTGGACTGGTCGGGGTTTTTGATGAGCTAGCATAATCGATAATTTTTATTGAAGGCTTAACAACGGCTAGGTTTATTGCAGCTTCTTCTCTTTTTTGTAACAATAATAAAAATAATGATTCTTTTACCTCCAACTCCCTTTCTATCGACCTTAAAATCTTTTCGTTATTTGGAATATTGTTGCTAAAAGATAAAAATTCTTCCTCTTTACTAGTAAGATTAGATATTGTTAAATCTAAACTTTTAGTATAATTATCTATTGAGGTTTTTAAACTTATTAAAAGTTCATCAAGCTGAGCATTTAAACTCTTTAAAAATAAATTATTAGGACCTGCAGAATTAATATATCTTGACCTTTCTTTAGCTATTTGATTATATGCAACAATTGAAGTATTTATGTTAGTATTTTCAAGACCAATATTTATAGGTAAAAGTTTATATTCATTTGAACCGAAGTCTAATTCATTGTTTAAGAGCATAAGTAAATCCTTTTGAGATTTTGCGTTAAACAACTCAGTGTCATATGACAATCGTTGAGAGGAATTAATCTGAGCATCAGTAATTATGTCATTTAAATTATTATTTTCTTTGAAAATTTGTTTTTTGTTTTCAACTGACTCAAGTTCTTTTTGTAAATAAACTGCCCTGGAATCAACAAAATCCATAGTTCTTTGGTACTCAATTTGCCTATCCTTAACGCCATCATAATCAAATACTTTAATTAAAGTATTTAAATATTCTTCAGCAAGAAGGGTATTCGGATAAAGTAAACTCAAAGTTAACTGATCACTATCTTTTCCTGATGGAGCAACTTTAACAATTTGTGAAAAGTATTCCACAGTATTTCTAAAAGAATTTACAACTAGTCTCCTTTTTAACATATTAGAAGAATTAGTGATTGTTATGTCAAAGGGTAAATCATGCTTTACGCCAAGTGTTGTCAAATCACTAAACTCAAAAGTTTTGATTAAATCTTCATTTTGCAAATCAATAATACTAATTTTTAAAATATTATTATCAATTTCGAAATCGAATACTTTGTAATCACTATCATTAATATTAGCCTTGAGGGTTAGCTTGTATTCTGCGAACCATTCGGACGGATGATTTTGGCTGGTTTTTATAAGGCCAAAGGTGTAATAACTAAGATTGAAATTAAGCTCTGAAACAACCTTAGAATGGATGGATTTAGATTTTAAAACCCCGATTTCATTTTCAAGGTTAATCATTGATCTATTAAATATTGTCATGGCAGTTGGAAGAGCCATCTCAGAATCTTGCGACTTATCGATTATTTCAATCTTACTTGTTGATTCATAATTATATTCAGAGTATCTTAAGTATGAATATGCAAGAATTAAAAAGGATAAAATTGAAATTAAAAATACCGGCCAGAAATAAAGGTATTTGTAGAATTCTTTTCTTATTTCATCAAATCCAGAAACATCTACTTTGTAATAATCTTTGTTGTCCATTTTTAAATTTTAAAATCTAGTTATTTGAGATTACAATTATTGAAGATAAAACAAATGATAGTAAACTTAGCAGTGTTCCTGAATTACCAATTATTCCAGCATTTTTAACCCTATTATTATTAGGTTTTACAATTATTACATCACCAGAAAATATTTGATAATTTGTTTTTAAAAAATCAGTATTAGTTATATCAATTTCACTAATACTTTTTTTACCATTTTGATCTCTTATAATTTTTATTTCCTTTCTTTTTCCATTGATTGTTAAATCCCCTGCTATTCCTAAAGCAGTAAAAATATTCATATTATTTTTTAAATATTCATAACGACCAGGTCGGTTAACCTCACCCAAAACCGTAAAGTGTGCATTTAAAAGCTTAACATCAACAGTTGGGTTAATCAAAATGCCCGTATCTTCAATTTTACTTTTGATTGCAGTCCTACATTCATCCAATGTTTTACCTATAACCATAATTTTACCAATTACAGGGAAATTTATATATCCTTCAGAGTTTACTAGATATCCGTTATACAACATAGATTCCTTGTTTGATATGGAATTCGTTGAATTATTTGTGTTAAATTGTTGTGTAAGTAGGGGTTCAATAGACGTTACATCAATCTTCAGGATATCATCAACATTAATTGTATGGTTAGAGTAGATATTATTATATTGTTCTTGCATATTGATATTCTGAACATATTGTATGTTTTTTTTTGAAGAACAAGATGAAGCTAAAATGAAAATAAGTAATATTTTTAGTCTATACATAATATTGAATTTGGTTTGCAAACTTACAAAATATTTTATAGTTAAATATATTACAGCAAAATGATAGAAAATTTTTTAAATATCAATTTAAACAACGAAAATAATTTGATAATTAAAATATTATTTAATGAGAAAGATTTAATAAAATCTGATTTTATAAATATTAATTATGAGAAGTTCGTGAAAATTGCAAGTTCTCATCTGATATTACCTACTTTATATGTTAAGCTTAAAATAAATAAATGTTTAAGATATATTCCATTAGAGTTAAAGAGGTACTTGAGAGAAATCTTTATAATTAACAAGTCAAGAAATGAAAAACTCATAAAGGAGATTTCTGAAATTTCACAGTTTTTTACAAAAAATAATATTGAACACATTTTTTTAAAGGGAAGTGCGCACATAGTAAATGGCCTTTATGATGACAATGGTGAAAGAATGATAGGAGATATTGATATTTTAATAAAAACTAAGGATGAGGCAATTGTCAGAAAAATTATAAGTCAAAATAAATATTTACCTCTTAATAATGAATTTAATTATTTTAAACTAAGACATATTCCCAGGCACATTAAAAAAAATAAAATATTTGCCATTGAAATACATACAAAGTTATTTGACACTGATGAAATAAATATTTTTGAGAATATATTTGAAAAAAAAATAAAAAATAAAAACATTTGCATACCAAGTAATGAGCATCAAAATTTATTTAATATTTACAATTATCAAATTAATGACTTTGGGCATATAAAAAAATCATACAGTTATAGGTCAATATATGATTCATTTTTACTTGTAAATAAAAAATCTTGTAAAATACCAAAACTTAATTTAGACAAATTTATGAGTTCTTATTTGTCAATTGTAAATATACTTAAGATTAATTTTGATGACAATGAATATATATTGAGTGAAAAATTTTCGAAATTAATTTTCAAAATAAAAAACTCAAGTAAAATCTTAAATTTTTTGTATTTAAAAATTGTTGCAACAATTTTATCATACAGTTTCAGAAAAAATCAAATTAAATTAATCTTTTTGGATAGTTCATACAGAGCTTATTTAAAAAGGCGTTTTAAAATTTACTTTTCGGATTTTGTAAAGAGATAATTTGGATAATTTAAAAATTTCTTTTTGGTAAATCTTTAAACCATTTTTCATATATTTTGGAATCAGGAAATAAAATCACATACGCAGTCAAAACTATAAGCTGTATATCCAAAAAAAATGATTTATTCACTTGATACCAAATTTCTAATTTTCCTTTGAATGGATAAATCTTATTTCTATAAAAATCCCAAATATCACCCTTGTTTTTTTTAACTTCTGTGATAATTTCTTCCTCATCTCTAAAAACAATAGAACCAATCCCTGTTAGGCCAGGTTTTACTTTGTAAATTTCTTTCTGTATTTCCTCAGGATAACTTTCAAAACTAACTCTCATTACAGGTCTGGGACCAACAACACTCATATGGCCCAAAAAAATATTCAATAATTGAGGAATTTCATTAATTTTTGATTTTCTCAAAAATCCACCCATAAAGGTCAAACGAGGATCATTTTTTATTGTAATATATCCACCTTTCATTTTTGAGCTATTTTTTAGCATAGTCGCAAACTTGTAAATCATGAATGGCTTATTGTACATACCTATCCTCTCTTGATAATAAAAAATCTCCCCCTCTGAAGTAAGTTTGAGTAAAATCATTACAGGCAGTAATAATGGGAATAATAATAATATAGCTATTGCCGATGAAAAAATATCAAAAATTCTTTTTGAAGTTAAATACATTAGCTTACATTTTTTGATCTAAAGATTTTCCTGTCTCGATGTGATTAAAATTTGGTATCAACTGATTAATAAGATTAATAATTTCGGTTTTATCAATGTGGTTTTTTGCAAATAAATTATTTAACTTATTAAATAAAGTTTCTAAATCATGATGATTTAACCGTTTAGATTTTTTAATAATTCCAATCGATTTAAATTTATTTAAATAAACCTTGTCTTCCTCAGTGTAAAACTCTTCATACAATTTTTCCCCACTTGTGTCGGTTTTAAAAAAATAAACAGGGTAAGGTGAGTTATCATTCATTTTAGAAGCAACAAGTTTAGCTTCATTTTCACTTGAACATAAATAAATTTTTTTATTTAAAAAATCAAAAAAATCTTCGGTGATTTTTTGAAAATTAACTAATTGGTTTTTATCTAGCTTTGGAAAAAAAATATCACCTGTATTTCCTAATATACAAGTTAACAAACATATTTGGCCACTCTCCTCAGGAGATACAAAAAAACGTTTTACATCAGAAGGACACGAGATTGGTTGTCTTTGCATTAGTCTTTCAAGGTGTCCATATAACAATGAACCATTTGAGAAAGCGACATTTGCAAATCTTGCGGTGGTTATTTTTAAATCCTTAGCATAAGACATAATTACATTTTCCATTATTTTTTTTGAGGCACCCATAACATTTACGGGGTTAGCAGCTTTATCAGTAGATACACAAAAAAAATGTGACGGTTTATTTATTTTTAAATAATCCATAAATCTTTTTGCATCTAATACGTTATTTTTAATCATTGCCTCAATAGAAAGTTCATCCTTTTCACTTCTAACATGTTTATGAGCTGCAAAATTAGCTACAATATCTAATGAACCGTGCTTAAAAAGCATTTTATAAAAAACTCTTGAACTAAATGAAATTGGATATGTTACATAATGATTGGGTACAGTAATATTAGAATCACTTCGTAAAGTCCTTGTTAGCTCTGTTAGTCCATTTTCATTAATGTCTACAACAATTAACCTGTCAGGCTTATATTTCAATGCAGCTTTAATAAATGATGTACCAATTGTTCCTGCACCTCCAATTACTAATATAGATTTTCCTTTAATTTCTTTGATTAGCTTTTCATTATTATTAGCTAAATCTTCTTCAAAAAAACTTCTTTGTCTCTTGGTTATATTTGTTTTAATGAACTCGGAAATATTTGGTAAAATCATAAATTGTAGAAATTTTTAATTGTTTTAATAACTTTGTGTTGATCTTCAATTGTTAAATTTGATGATGAAGGAATACTAATACATTGACTAAATAATTTATTTGAAATATCATCATTATTTATATAATTTATGTGTTTATACATTGGGAGATTATTCATTGGTGTCCAAAACGGTCTACTTTGAATTTTTTTTAGGGTCATATACTTTAATAAATCTCTCATTCTTTTTGTTCTAAAAGTAAATAACCAACAGTTTGGGTCAGTATTTGGGTCATTTTCTTGGAATTTAATATCTCCGACACCCTCTAACTCTTGTCTGTAAATGCAATCAATTTCTTTTTTTCTATTTAGAATATGTTCAAATTTTTCGACCTGAGCCAGTCCAATTGCAGCCAAAATATTTACAAGCCTGTAGTTATATGCTACTTCATCATGGAAATAATCCAATGGATCAGTTTTAGAAGTTGTTGTAATGTGTTTAGCTCTTTCAGCAAATTTTTGATTATCGGTTAAAATAATTCCTCCACCACCTGTTGAAATAATTTTATTACCATTAAAACTAATTACCCCAGCAAGTCCAAAAGTACCCGCATGCTTATTATTCTTAAAAGATCCCATTGCCTCAGTACTATCTTCAATAATTGTAATTCCATAATCAGAACTTATTTTTTTTAAATATTCAATGTCTACAAAACCACCTAAAACGTAAACAGGTAAAATAGCACTGATTTTTTTCTTTGAATTCTTCTCAATTGTTACAGGTTTACCATTTGAAATTGAGGTTATCGTATTTTTTTTTAGCCATTCTTCAATTAAACTTACATTTATTTGCCAATTCTCTTCATTTACATCCACAACTATAATCTCAGCACCAGTATATGAAATTGAATTCAAGGTTGCAACAAAAGTTAAATTTGGTGCTATAACAATATCGTTTTTCGTAACACCAGCAATCTCCAATGAAACTTGTAATCCTACTGTTCCATTCATACAGGCCACAGCATATTTTGCACCTGTATAATTCTTTACAACATCTTCAAATTTATTCACATAATCACCAGCGGAGGATATCCAACCAGAATCCAGACAATCTTTTACATATTTCCATTCATTGCCGCATATATTAGGAATCGATAACGGTATCATAATAATTTATTTACAATTTTAATTTTTGTAGAGTCTTTAATAAAAAGATGCATGTATGAATACAAAGTTTTTACTAAAATACAATCATCTATCTTAAAAGAGGCTTGACTAGTATTTAATTTTGAAAAAATATGTGGGGGTAATAAATAAATTTTTTTCATGATTTTATTTTAGCTGGATTTCCATATGCAGTAACATTATCAGGCATATTTTTAGTTACAATTGCTCCTGCACCAATCATACAATTTTCACCAATTTTAATATTAGGTATTATTACAGCTCCAGCCCCAATAAAAGTTCCTTCTCCTATTACTACACCTCCACATAATGTTGCATTAGGACCAACAAAACTAAAATCTCCTAATAAACAGTCGTGATCTATCGAGGCAGCTGTGTTAATAATACAGTGTTTTCCGATTTTTGTATCAGTTTGAATTATTGAGCCTTGTAGTATTTGTGAGCCTTCTCCAATAATACAATTTCCGTTAATTATAGCAGACTCATGAATAATTATCTCAAAACTATCCTTAACGATAATTTGTGATATTTTTTTTCTTACTTCATTGTTACCAATAGCGATAGTCCAATTTCCTCTTATATTATCATTGTAGCTTTCATCATCCCAGAATTTTATTTTTTTGGGGGCAATATTCGACAATGCTGATTTAACAACTTTTGCATGCCCACCTTTTCCATAAATATTAATCATCTTTTTTAATTTTTAACTCAGTTACAATAATTTAGAATGATAATTATATTCATCAAGTAATAGTTTCCAAAAAGATTTTCTTTCATATAATTTCTCAATCATGGATCTGGAATTATTTTTTAATTTTTTATATAAAATTTCATCCCCTAATATCTTTTTCATTGCATCATATAATGCTTTATCATCTTTCGAAGGTACAATTAATCCATTTATATTATTAGTAATAATTTCATTACAACCGTTAATATCTGAAACAATACAAGGTAAAGCCATTGAACCAGCCTGCATTACCGCATTAGGAAAACCCTCTCTATAGCTAGGAAAAACAAGTAAATTTGAAACTGCAAAATATGGTCTAACATCATTTTTATAGCCTGTCAAAATAATTTTTTTATTGTTTTCTATTATATACTTTGTCTCATTCTTAATGGGATCTAGATTATCTTCAAATGGACCAACAATTAAGAGTTTAATACCTTTTTTTTCTTTTGACAATTTTTCAAAGGATTTAACAAGTTCATTAATTCCCTTATCCGAAACAATTCTTCCTAAAAAAGTATATACAAAGTCTGAATTTTCTATGCCCAAATAATTTTTTAGAGTATTTTTCTCTTCAAAAGTAAATTTTTTTGGGTTAAAGTAGCTAGTGTCAATTCCATTTGAACTGCCGTTTCCGATTACTTTTATTTTATTTTCTGATGTAAATTTATTTTCTAATATAATTTTCTTCAAACCATAAGAATTAGGATAAATTTTAGTCGCAAAATAATAAGTTAATATTTCAACGAGATTTAAAATAAATTTTTTAAATCCTGTTGCTTCAAGCAAAGGTAATCCCGCAACAGTATGAAGTCTGATTGGGATGTTAGCTAAATATGATGCAAACATTCCTATAATCCCAGCTTTGGGTGTGTGAGTGTGAACAATATCTGGCTTTTCTTTTTTTAAAAACCTTAGCAGGGTAAATAATGCAAATAAATCTTTAAAGATTGTGATTTTCCGTGTAAGTGGAACAATTATGTGCCTACAACTTTCATTTTTGATTACATCTTTTAGCTCAATACCATCAGAACTAATCATTACAACATCAAACCCATTTTTAGACATAAACGACATTTGACCATCTAATAAATACTTTAATGACATTGGAACAGTCGTAATCCTAAATAATTTCTTTTTTTTCATAAATCAAAATTGATCATATTTGAAGAACGAAACGAGTATTTCTTTTGCAAGTATTTAAAATACACTATTATCTCTTTAAGCTGCATAAGATTTTTATTTACATTCTCACCAAAATTGTGGGGGTGCCACCATAAATGATAATTTAATTTATTTTTTGCTGCAAAATACATTTCCTTTTTAATCCTATCAATTTTTAAATTTTGAAGGCATATTTCCGAAAACTTATAGGGTCTGAAAAATCTACTAGACGGAAGAAGTGAAAGACTTTTATATTTAGAAATGAAATCAAAGGTTAGTGAAGAACTTATAGGTATAATCGTATCAATCCCTCTAAATACGGGGTTAAGAAAAGCAAAATTATTTTTCTTCCAAAACCAAACATCGGGATTAGTTCTCACAACTTTAATTCCGTTATCTATTGCAATATCTAAATATTTACGATTGAATTGGTTCCTTGGAAAAACAAGAGACTTTAAGTTGACATTAAAATTCTTTTTAGCAATTTTTTGAGCAGCTTTAAGGTCTTGGTCGAACTGTCTAGCAGTTTGTCCCTTTTCATTGCAATAATAATGGGAAAAAGTATGTGTACCCAATTCCTGACCTTCTGTATTAATTATCTGTTTTATAATATTTCCTGCATAGTGAAGTGGATCTTCATATTCGTTATTACCAATGGCTGAAAAATAGTCATAATAACACAATTTACTGTTTAAATATGTAGGTTTTAATTCAGGGCTATATCTAATTAATTGCTCTTTATTTTCTGCGAAAAGAAATCCAACTGTAGCCCAGGTAGCACATATATTATTTTCACTGAAAATTTTTAAAACCTCAGAAATAGATTTTCTTGAATCAATAAAATATTTTCTTTTCTTTTCAATGTCCCACTTTTCAGCTGCTCCCCACCTGATTTCAAAATCAAGTGATATTATTAAATTACCGTGTTTTTTCATTTTATTCCTTTGAAAATTAAACCGTAAAGATAATTGGTGATAGTTGGATGATAGTAGAGCCTACTTTTTACATTTTCTTTTTTGTGAAAATTCAATTTATTATTTTTAAAATCGTTAATAGCTTGTTTCAAAAGTGGGATAGCAATATGGTATTGTATTAAGGGGTAAGTTAAAAAATTATAATCATCAAATGACTTAGATGTTTTTTGATAAATGATTGAGCCTGTATCAACACCTTTATCAACTAAATGAATTGTAACACCAAAATTTTTAGAATCACCATTTCTAATTGCCCAATAACCTCCATGAACACCTCTATACTGTGGAGTAATTCCTACATGAGTATTGATAAAAATACCATCAATTGAGTTTAAAACTTTTGAACTTATTATTGATGTACCATTCACTATTATTAATCTAGGATTTATACGTTTTAATGTACTAACTGTTTCTGGTGAATTTAATTTTTCCAAATTAATTATTTTTTCATCAGGAATTTTATCAGAAACCAATCCGAGTTTTATTTCAATTTTAGTAATAATTTTATAAAAATAAATCTTTAAAAAGTTGACTACAATTAACTGAAATAATAAAATATTAAAAACTTTAAATACTCCTAGCCTGGAAACTCGACGTTTAATTATGTTCCATTTTGAAGTTGGTCTTGGGATTAAAACGCTTTGAATAGAATAGTCCTTTGCCAAAGCATTATAAACATACCTTGAACTCTTTCCACCACCAGAGAGCATAATAATTTTCATAAAAATTAATTTAATAATTGATTATAAATATTTTCAATTTCACTTTTGTGTTTTTGCAAATTGAAAGTTTTTACAGCAAAGTCTCTATTTTTTTTGACAACAAAATTTGATTTGTTCTCATTTATAAAATCTAAAAATTTTAATTCACTCTCAGAATTTAATTTTTGTCCAATAAGTAAACTAATCGTATTTAAGCTTAATTCATGAATACCACCAACATCTGTAGCTATAAATTTTTTACCACACGAAAGTGCCTCAACAATTGATAGCGGCAAATCTTCGATGTATGATGTCAATAAAAAAAAGTCAATTTGATTAAAAAAAATTTGAATGTCATTAACAAGACCAAGAAATTCAACTTCTTTTTGAATTCCATATTTTATTGCAAGGTTTTCTAATTTTGTCTTTTCTGGGCCCTGTCCAGCAATTTTTAAAAGAAAATTTATTTTATTTTTCTTTAATAATTTACATAGATATAAAGCGTACTTAATATTTTTTAACGGAATTAATCTTGCAGCGACTCCAATGGTGATGATATTTTTATCATGATCACATAAATTTGGTTTAAATATATCTGTGTCTATACAATTATAAACTAAAGACATTTTATGTAAAGGATATTTTTCTCTTTCCAAACGAAGTTTGAAACTTTTCTTTGAAACAACAATAATTTTATCACACAAACCAAGCGTAAATCTATCGATTAAAAGATGAAAATTTTTAATCCATGAACCCAATCCGTGAATATGATTAATTATAATTGTATCTGACTTAATTAACTTAAAAAACCTAGAAAACATATTAGAAGCATACATCACTGAATGAACAATGTGCGGTTTAAAATTTGACAACTTATAATAAACTATAAAATGGTTTAGGGGATTAAAATAATTTGTTATTTTCAGGTATTCGACCTTAATATTAGCGTTTAATTCATTTTCGATTTCATCAATATCAGATAAAACAAATAATTTAATTTTGAATTTTTTCTTATCTAGAATATTTATTGTCCTAACTAACTGTTTCTCAGCACCTGCTGCAGTGAGGGAAGAAATTAAAAAAGCTAATCTAATCCTCTTCATTTATTATTTTTACTGGGCTTAATTTACCCCTATTTATCTTTTTAAAAAACTTTACCCTTTGATATTTAATACTAAATTTCATATTGAGGCTTTGATTTAACTTAGACTCAAATACAGCAAATGATTTTAATTCGATTGGTTTATCAGACGCGTAATTTAATATGGCTTTATTTTTACCTTGATATAAGCATAATTCTGATTCCAAAACTTCTTCTGGTAAATATTTCAAAATAAGAGAAAACCTACTAAATTCAATTCCATCGGGGCTTATGTAAACATCATCTTGTCTGCCAATAATCTCATCTACTTTAATTATTTGATCGTTTATACTTTTTAGTCTGCACAAATCTCCAATAGCATATCTTATTAAAGGAGTAAATGAACTTGTAAAACTAGTAATTAGCATTTGTCCATCATTATATTTTGCGTCTTTGTAATTTTCATCTACAACTTCAAAATATGCGATTAAATTAGAATTTAAATAAAAATTTTCCTTTGAAAACATATATGCGGAACCCTCACTTGAACCATAAAAATCAAATATTTTTACATTAAAGAATTTTTCAATCTCAATTTTTTGATAATCAAGTAGCTTTTCAGCGGTTGTGAGGACATGTTTAACGTCGGTTAGAAATAGATTTGATTCTTTTAAAAGTTTTGCAAGGGAATAAATAGTTGATGGGTATCCCTCAATTATTTGTATTTTGTTTGTTTTGAGTGCTTTATGATATTTAATAATATTATTTTGAGATAAATTATATATTGAAAATAAAAAATGTTTATTTATAAAATCATATCTGAATATATTTTTTTTATCGGCTATATCAGCACCAACAAATCTAGCAAGACGTAATGAATAGTCAATATTTTGATCTTTAAATGATGTTAAAATAAGCTTGTGACGAAGTTTCAGGTCTTTTTTACTTATACTGCCTCTTATGGGAGTACCTGTTGAGCCGCTTGTTTTAAATCTATATGTATTAAAAAAAGTACTTTCTTTTGAGATAAACTTTTTATTAAATTTCTTTAAAGTACTCTTCTTTAGTACTGGTAATTTTTTTATTTCTGAGATAGATTTCAAAGGTTTATATTTTTGCTTATTTTGCTTATAATAATCAACATTGTTAACAGCGTATTTAAGTAATTGATTGATCCTTTCTAGCACATTATTATCATTTAAATTTTTACTATCTAATTCTGAAATAATTTGCTTTAAGGGCCTATAAAATGGAATTGCCCCATATTTTAAATAATACTTATAATTATTGACAATCGTAATTATTAAATGCTGGAACCAAACAGGAAAAAATTTATATAATACTTTCATTTTCTTAAAAGCTTAATCAAAATTTTTATAATGGGATTACCGTGAGCTCTACTAATTTGTAGTTTTAAAAAAATCATATTTAATGTTTTATAAAAAATACTTGGAAACGGATAAAATGCACTAAAACGAGTTACCCTAAAAACCTTTGAATTAAAATAGTTAAGCTCATTTCCTTTTGAAACAAGTTTATATCCTACTTTTTCTGATAGCTTATATACCCTGTCAGAATTACCACCGCCTGGGAAAACGAGATAATTTACAGGCTTATTAGTTATACCTTCAATATATTTCTTTGTAGTCCTCAATTCCATTAATAGTCTTTTATTTGATTGAACGTCTGTTTCAAAATATCCTATTTTCTCATTTAATTTTTTTTCATTTAATAAATTTTGATATGATTTAAAATTTTCTTGGTCTGTTTTAGTTTTATCGTATATTTTAATTAATTCATTGACAACATTTTGTTTCAAAATAAATCTATTATTTAGTTCCAGTGATTTTTTAAATTCAAATATCGGATAACCTAATTTTACATTTAATTTTGTGTTTAGCCAATAAGGTTTTTTTTCTGAATTTAAGTTCCAATGAATATGAGGGTAGAAATTTGAACCGTTGTAAATATCAATTAATCTTGAAGACGATTCATACCATGTATGAGTAAATCCATGGGCTTGAAAATCTACAAGCCCTGACTCACTCATCTTTTTTATTTCTTTTTTATTTAGATAGCCCCACCATTGATGTTTTTGTAATAAATTACTTTGGTCTGTAAATGGTCTAATCTCACCCTCTTGAATAAATTCTGGGGTTAATAGAATTGAATAATGAAAAGATAGTTTTTTCATAATCGGAAAAACTATTGTCCAATTGTCTAAAAATCCGTCATCAAAATGTATCATAACTGACTTTTTGGTAATTTTTTTTAGGCCATTAATATGATCGTATAACTCATCCCAAGTACAAGTACTAAATCCATTTTTGTGTAAATAATTCATTTGCTTTTTAAACAATTCAATTTGAATAGAAAGAAAACTCCAATTATCCTTTTCTTTGTGATCGGCTACGCTGTGATAATATAAAATCGGAATGCTTTGATTTTGATTATATTTCATTTATTATATTAAAAAGTTTATCAATTATTTTGTTTGTATCAAAGCGATCTAAAATATTTTTTTTCATTTCTTCAGGGTTATATTTATGAAAATCAAATTTTATTATTTCTTCAACCATTTTTGAAATATTTCCGTCTTGAATTAAAACTCCGTTTAATTTATTAATAATTTCTTTAGTTCCACCTGGAACATCAAAAGCTACAGCAGGTAAGCCCATACAAAGGGACTGTAATAAAGAATTTGGAAAGCCTTCCACATATGAAGTTTGTATATACAAATCGGAATTCTTAATTATATTAATTTTATTTTGCTCCTCCATAAATCCCAAACAAAAGACTCTTTTATCTAATCCTAATTCTTTTAATTTATTTTTTGTATTCTCAAATAGAACTCCATCACCAAGAATAATTAAATTATATTTTTTTGGAAGCTCATACATTACTTGAACTAATCGGTCGAATCCCTTTTCCTTTGAAAATCTCCCTATAGTTAATAACCAAATATTATTTTTTACAGACTTTGAAGATTTTAATAACCCACATTTTTCGATAGGATTATTAATTATTTGAACTTTTTGACTTTGAAAGTTGTAATTATTAACCAAATCGTTATACATATCATTTGATTGGGCTATAATTACGTCAGCCATTCTGTACATTAAACTTACCAGAAAAAAATCAAGAATAATGGATTTGAGAGAATATTTTTTCATAATGGATGCAACACTTGATTCCCTAATAATCACTTTTAATTTTCTAAAAAATAATAGCTTTAGTATCAATGCAATAATATTATTATGCGCAGTAGAAGAAAAAATAATATCCGGTTTTTCTTTTTTACAAATGGAATAAAGTAATGGAAGACAACTAATTGATGATTTTTTATCAAGATTAATCATATTACTTTTTAGCTCAATTTTTTTAGGACCGAGCCACTTTACCACATGGATAATATCAAAATAACTTTTTAGTTGATTTGAAAATGTTAACATTACTTCCTCAGCTCCTCCCCCTGAAAAGGCATCAGTAAAAAATAGAATTTTTTTCATTAAAGTGTGCTACTTATCATATCAACATAGGTGTACTCACTTAAAAAAATTCCAATAGATGTTATATTTTCAAACCTAAAATAGCCTTCAATAAATGAGATGGTTTGTAATCTGAAAATATTATATAATGGCTCGAATGAATACATAATAAAGAAAAATATAAAACTTCTATAATGATTTAATTTAACAAAATTATGTATTAAGTATAAAGCAAATATAATTTTAAAAAATGACTGAAATCTTATATTTATAGCAGGATAAAAAATAAATAAAAAGCAGATAAAAATAGACGTAATTAGAAGATTGGAAAATAATTTATTTTTTGGCCAATAAATAAAACTATATATAATAGCAAAATAGAACCATAAACTTTTTAAAATTAATGCAATGTATGTTAATGTCGTTGTTTGCTCAGTGGATGACGAGAGACCAATATAAGAATCTAGTTTTTTATTGTAGATTTCGCTTTCAGAAAAAAGATTAATGATAAAATCACTAGACATGTAGTCGATTCCAAAAATCAAAATAAATATTGAAAATGAAAATGAAAAAAACAGAATTAGCTTGTTATTAAAAAATGATGAAATTAAAAATACAGGCAAAAATATTACACAACTAAAATGAGTAAGAGCGGCTAACACATAAAAAAATATAGCCAAGTATATTTTTTTTTTAATAATGATTTGGTAAAGAAATAATAAAATAAAATTAAAAGCTAAAAGCTGCCTAATTCCAGAAAAAATATAAACCAAGGAAATGGATGATATAAAAAATATTATTATGAGAAAATACTTTTTTTCTTTAATTTCTGACAAGTCAACAACCCTAGATAACAGAAATAGTGGAATATATACATTGAAAAATCCAAGAATAAAGAGTAAGATTTGAAATTTAATTCCAAGAAAAGAAAATAGGTATATTAGTGAATAGAAAATATAATCAGACCTGAATTTCAAATAGAATAAAAAGTCGTCAAGGCTATAATCTTGAAAAATTTCAAACAATAAATATCTTCCTGCTGCATCATCCGTTTTAAGTGGTAAATATAAATAGGTCAAAAATCCAAAAAAAATAGCAATTGAAAATAAATGAAATTTTTTCTTACTATAGATGTCTGCCAATAAAAAAGGTAAAGACAATAAAGGACTAAATGTCAATAAAAAATTACTAATGATTGAATTCTGGTTTTTCATAAATTTTAGTTATGATATTAAATCCTTAATTATCCATTCTTGTGAAATAAATTTACCCTCTACCCAATTTAGATCCGAGGTCCAATATCCTGGACAAGAATCACAAAATTCTACAGGAAAACCATAACTAACCTCAATTAAAATAGGTTTTGAATCTTTGTAGATAAAATCTAACGAAATTGACTGAAAGTTTAATTTTTTATTAATTTCAAAGGCGGTTTTAATACAATCTAAGTCAGAATTATTTTCATCAGGATAGGATGCGATTCCACTTCCTGACGCGCGAAAGTCATTTTTTCTATTGTACCGAATAACTGAAATAGCTCTATTTCCGATAATTATAACTCTACAATCAAATTCATTATTGGGAATGAACTCTTGAAAACTAACATATTCTTTTTCATTCTCAAATATGTTTTTTTTAAAATAAATTATTGGGGAAATGATAAATTTAAAAAAGGATTTAATATTACGATCTCTGATTGCTAGCCAGTACAGTTCTTTTATTTTTAAAAATTTATTTTTAGGACTAAATCCTGATGAAAATGCTTTATTTATAAGTTTTCTTCCTTGATTAATATTGTTTACTTTTAAAACATTATTAGAACCTGCCCCCTTTCTTAATTTAAAAATTATAGGAAAATTTGATTTTTTAAGCCATTTTAATGCTTTAGATTTAACATAAAAGACATTAGTTGGAATAGAGTCTATTTTTAGAGATTCGAATAAATATTTTTGACCTAATTTATCATCAAAATAAAAACAAGTATTTAAATCAGGATATACTTTGACACCTTTCTTTTCTAATGAAAATAATATTTTTTTTGCAATCAAAACAGATGCATAGTCATAATGCATCCAATGCCATAAAAAATGAGAACAATCAGAAATCTCATCAATAATATTATTTTCTAAAGCATTAACTTTAACATATTTAATTGATTTTATTTCACAGTAATTAATCCAGCGGTGACAAAAATTATCTTTTCTTAAATCAAAATGGATCGCGATCTTCATAAAATAATTATCATTAATTTTTATTAATAAAGTTAGTAATCATATTTCAAAAGTCTATCTACCATAAGATAATTCCAATGCATAGATTGCACTGGATATTTTATGACTTTTTCTTTTATTAAATTTTGTATACTTGAATTAACTAATTCATTTACTTTTGGATTGTTCATCCACCTTTCAATCGGAGGCATGTAGCCAATCTTGTCCTTTCTCCAAACTATAGATTTGGGCAGAGAGTTTTCAAAGGATTTTCTAATAATAAATTTAGTCCAGCCATTATTAATCTTAAAATTAGAATCTAGAGAAAATATAAATTCGACTAAATCATGAGATAAAAAAGGGAGTCTGACCTCAATTGAATTAGACATAGAATTTCTATCAGCATATTTCAATAAATCAACGAGACCTATATCAAAAACAGAAAATTCTAAGGCTTGGTTTAAAGAAATTTTATAATTGTAAGGATATTTATTATAAAAATTTGACTTAATAAAATCAGTGTTCAGAGATTTAAATTTATTAGTTTTTTTGATTCTAAATTCTTTTATTTTTTGTGAGGCTACGGGAAAAAAAGAATTAAACATAAACCATAAATTTGAATTTAACTTGTATTCAGGATTAAATTTTGTCAAATCATTTTTCGACTTTAAAAAGCCTGATAACCCATTTCTCATCTTTTCAATCAAGAAATAGTTATAATAATAAAAATATCCGGCAGCAATTTCATCAGCCCCTTGTCCGTCCAGAAGTACCTTGACACCATTTTCTCTAGCTAATTTCATCACTTGATTTTGTACAATTATACCTGGTGATAAAAAGGGTGATTCTTGACTATTGAAAACATTATCAATTTCGTCAATAATTATGCTTGAATCATTAAATATGAAATGTGGATCAATTGAGGGTATTGATTTAATAATTGTATTCATATGAACTCCTTCGTCTAGTTCAAAATTTTTAAATCTTGCTGAGAATGTTTTCTGCTTTTGAGTACTTTTTTTGAATTTATCAATGGAATAAACTATAGATGAGGAATCTAATCCTCCCGACAAACTAGAACCTACTGCAACATCAGACCTTAATCTTCTTTGTATTGATGTGTTAAATTTGTTTTTAAAAACTTCAACAGATTCTTCTAGAGTTAAATTATTATTAATTGAATAACTTAAATTCCAATACTTAACATGTTTTTCGATTTTTCCTTCAAAATTAACAACCATAAATTTTGAAGGCTCCAACTGAAATATATTTTCATAATAAGTTTCGTTTTTATTTCCTATACTATCTATAGCATTATAAACTAAATAGTTAGACAATTTTTTAAAATTAATAATTCTTGGAAAGCCATATTTTAATATAGACTTAATTTCTGAAGCAAAAATAAATTGAGAATTATAAAAAGTATAAAAAAATGGTTTTTCCCCAAATCTGTCTCTTGCACAAAATAATTTTTTTTCAACCTCATCCCAGATTGCAAAGGCAAACATACCGTCAAAATAATTTAAACAGTCATACCCATATTCTATAAAACAATTTAAAAGAACTTCAGTGTCACTTTCACTTCTGAAAATATAATTCTTTTTCTCTAGATCCTTCTTTAACTCTCTATAATTATAAATTTCACCGTTATAAGTTATTGTATATCTGTCTCTGATAGTCATAGGCTGGCTTGCATTATCAGTAAGATCAATTATCGATAAACGCCTGTGACCGAGACCAACAGAATTATTTTTAGAAATAAAAAAACCCTCACCGTCTGGACCTCTATGAGCAATTGCATTAGTCATTCTTTTTAAATCTGATTTATACAATTTATCTCCTCTATAGTCTAAAACTCCTGCAATTCCGCACATTAATTAATAATTTGATTTTTTTTGTAGGTTGTAAATTTTTTTAAAACTGATTTACTATATCTAACATAATTTTCTTGGATACTTAATTTACTATCGATAATTGCTTTTTTAATTAGAGGTACTGGAAAACCAACTTTATTTCTGTAAATGATTTTTTTTGGTATTTTATTTTCAGAATACTTTTTTAATAAAATTTTTCCTGACCATAAATTTATTTTATATCTCAAGGGTAAATTAATTGCAAATTTGATCAAATTAATATCTAAAAAAGGGGCTCTAAACTCAACTGAGTGTGCCATACCTAACTTATCAGCCCTTAAGTTTAAAGGCTGTAGATATTCGTTTAGGGAATTTATTAAATATGATTGAAAAGAACGTTCAAAAATATTAGTTATATGAGATAAGTTGTTGTAGATGCTAGTTTGAGATTTTGATTTTTTTGTTTTCAGGTTTTTTAAGCCTGACTTATTATTTTTAATTTTATAATATAATTTATAAAAAAAACTAAATTTCATTTGTCTGTATTTTTTTAAATAAAAGTCATATCCACCAAAAACCTCATCCGCACCATCTCCAGAAAGTAGAACTTTAATTTTATTATCATTTGCTAATTTTGAAAGGAGATAAATTCCGTAAGAATTTGGGTGAACAAGTGGATATTCATAGTGCCTAATAACATCATCTATTGATTTTTCAAAACCATTTGAATCCAACACTTTTGAATAAAGTCTTACATTTAATTTTTCAGAAAGTAATTTAGCATATTTTTTTTCGCTCATACCCTTTACGTCAATATGAAACATCTTTAATTCTTTTTTTTGAAGAATAGTTTTTGAAACAATTGAAGAATCTAATCCGCCGGAATTGATTGTGCCAATTTCAACATCAGCAATTAATCTCAAATCAATACTTTTTTTAAAAATGTTATCAAAATCAACTATAATTTCATCAATAGATTTTTTATTTAACTCATTATAAAGTTTACTATCAATTAGATTTTCAAATTTGAAATAAGTAATTTTTTCAAAATGAAACTTATTCAAATCAATTTTCAAATATTTACCATTTTTTAAAAAATTAATTTTTTTAAAAGGGGAAATATTTTGAGAAAATCTTTCAACGACATTATCTTCAATAACATTTTGATTTATTTCAAAATTACAAACTTGGTTTAAACACTTTGCTTCTGACGCAAATACAAACTTATCTTGGTCTAGATAATAATAAAGTGGCTTTTTTCCAACCCGATCTCTGCATACAAACATTCTTTCATTGTTTATATCATATAAACAAAATGCAAACATCCCATTCATTAGTTCAAGGGTTTTATCAATCCCGAACTTTTTGTATAACTTTAATATTATTTCAGTATCTGAGGTTGTTAGAAAGTTGTCATCAGAAAAATATTTAATTTTTATTTCTAAAAAATTATAAATTTCGCCATTAAATGTTATAATCAAATCATCGTATACAAACGGTTGATTAGATCTTTGGCTAGTGTCAATAATCGAAAGTCTAGTATGTGATAGTCCAATATTAAAATGCTTATCTGTATATACACCCGAATTATCTGGTCCTCTGTGACCCATCAGTTGGTTTGTATAATTTAAATCAATTTTAAATTTATCTTGAGTTGAAAAATAACCAGAAATTCCGCACATTATTTTTTGATATAATTTATTAGTGTTAATATTTTTTCATTGAAAATAGGAGTCTTATTAATTAATTGTTTAAGTATATTAAATTCAACTGTTTCATACCTTATAATTACAATTAACAGGGAAATTAAATAAATTATCAAAGAAAAAATTATATTCAAATCAAATAGAAAATCAAATAAAATTAAAAAAACAACAAAGTTAATAGATGAAATAAATAAAGTTCTTAATAAAAATCTATTGTCAAAAAAGTCCAACATGCTATGTCCTAATAATCTAGAGGATAAAAATAATGAACAGAATGCTATCATTATTAACGTTGTTACAGTGGACACCGCAGCGCCAATTGAACCATATAAATTTATTAAAATTAAATTTAAGACTAAATTAATAACAAACGAAAACACATAAATATAAAGAATATAATTGCCCTTATTTGCTGCTATCATTATATCTTCATAATCATTAATTCTAACGAGTAGACAAATACAATAAACAGAGAATATTATGGCACTTTCCGCATACTTTTCTGAAAAGTATGTTAAAATGAGTGTATCACTGAAATACGCAAGAAAAAGAAAAATTGGAAAAATTAGGGAAAAGGTATTATTTATTATTCTTCTTTTTAATAACAAAATTTTAGAAAATTCAACTTTTTTATATAGTACTGATATGCTTGGCAATATTATTGCACCAATTGAGCTATAAAGTGTTGACATAAATGGAACTTCAATAGCTCCATTTCTATAAATTGCATATTCCGAGACCGAGAGCATTCTACTAATCATTATACTATCAGTGTATTTATAAAGGACTCCAAAAACAGCAGTAATAGCTAATGGGGATCCATAATAAATCTGTTTTTTAAAAATATCAATACAAAAATCATTTGTTTTAATCAGGAAAATATCTCTTACAATAAATAAACTCCATAAAAACTGAGCAATAGAAATTAGAAGTATTGAAATAAATACCATCGTGAGAGATTCAAAAAATTGGATTGAAATAAATAATAGTAAAATTTTAAGAATATTTGAATAAACAATTATTTCTGCCATTTTCTTAACCCTATTAAAAAATATAAGTGTTGATGAAATTGTTAAAAATGCTATTGAAAATGGAATTGAAAATAAAAGAATCAAAATATATAAGGATAACTCAGGATTATTTAAAAAACCTGAAATATAATTTACTAAGGGAAAAATAATAATGGCAGCTAACGAACCAAAAATTAATGTTGATATTAAATTTGTATTGAATACTTTTTGATTATTAAATTTCTCGTCGGCGAAATACACATATATTACTTTTGATAAACCAAATCCAAAGAAAAGAACTAAAATATTTGAAACAATTAGTGCTTGGCCATAGGTACCGTAATCTATTATCGATAAAGCTCTTGATAAATAGGGAAGGAAAATAAAATTTAATAGAGTATTAATACCTTGACTAAAAATAAGGATTAATATTTTTAAGGATTTATTTTTCAAGAAATCTTATTTGATTTATTTAACCAATTATTTAATATTTCAACTAATAGATATCTATTAGACTCACACCTATTCATATTTAGCTAATGAATTGCGGATTTCCTTCAAATGAATAATAGATTGATTCATATGAAATTAACATTATATAATACCAAAAAAAATGGGTCCTCGGAGAAAATATTTTTAACATCGCTTTCGATCTTTTTTCATATTTTTCAATTATTTCAATTTTTGTAATATTTTTTCAAATTGTTCTATTTGATATTCACTCATAAATTTTTTATTAACCTTTTTATCCTTTATATGAGGTTTTAGTGGGTTATTTTTATATTCAATAAATATATTATGCAATGTTGTTTTTGATTCTTCTATATTAAAATTCTTATTACAAATATTCCATCCTAATTGTAGATTTTTAATTATAATTGAAACCTCAGAATGGAATGGTGCATAGGCTAGTATAGGCTTCTTGGCATACATGTATTCAAAGAACTTTATAGGTACACCTGTATGATGGGGTATTTCATCAGCAACTATTATCCACAACAAATCAGAATTATTCATCATTCTCAAAATATCAGATTTTGGTAAAATACCAAGAAAATTGATACTTGAGGATATTTCATAAGAGTTTGTTTTATTTATGATATCATTGTTAATTTTACCTGCAATTTCAATGGTAAAATCATCCTTTTTAATTTTATTTTCTTTAGTTAATTCCTCCAACGTTTGAATAAGCTGAAATGGGGATCTTCTCCCCCCGTAAAAACTTCCACCATAAAATATTTTAAGTTTTTTGGTTGGTTTTAAATTTTCTTGGCTAATTCTTAAATAATTGTGATCAAAGCTATTATAAATAACATTCATTTTATTTTTATGGACTTTGTATCTTTCTAGATATTTGTCCCTCATTTGTTCGGAAATAAAAATTAAACTATCGGATAAATTAATTATATCCCTTTCAATCTTACCATGTCTAAAGTTATAGCAGTAATTTTCAAGAAAAAAAATATAATGATAATCTCTAAAATCTGCTATCCATTTGATTTTGGGATAAATAGTTTTAATTTTTTGTGCGATTAAATGGTTTGAAATCATGGGAGATGTGCTAAGCACATAATCAAAATCAAAATTGATATTACATAAATAATCTATTGCATCCTTTTTCCAATTCTTTGTTATATCTGGATAATTTATAAAAATTTGATTGTAAATTAATATTACATTCTTAAGGATTGTTTTAATAAAATTAGGTAAATAAGAATTTAATTTATTTTTATTAAAACTATTATTACTTAGACCATGGTCTTCAATCTTCTTCCCAATTCTAATCAAATTTACATCATCAATATTTTCGTTAAAACCTGTATCAATTCCATAATACTTATCATGATAATTATAAGTCAGCACTGTGACATTGTATTTTGATTTATCCAAATATTTTGAAAAAATATACGGTCTCATAGCACCGGGAGCATTATATGGGGGGTAACCAAACGATATTATTAAAATATTTTTCAATTGGATGTGTGTAATTCTTGTATTTTTGAAATGATTTTTTTTGAAGTTTTACCATCTCCATAAATCTGCTTATCAAAATTTATTTTTTTAGATATTTTTTTTAGGATAAGTTGCTCTATATTTTTATTTGTTACATCGACTAATGTGTTATAACCATTTTTAATTAATTCAACCCACTCTGTTTGATCTCTAAAGGTAAAGCATTGTTTTTTAAAGAAATATGCCTCTTTCTGAAGACCTCCACTATCAGTTATTACAGCTTTTGAACCTTTGATTAAGTCTAACATATCGATATAGCCTGCGGGCTCGATTAATTTTATTTTGGTTTTAATATTATATTTTAGAAGAAAATTTTTTGTTCTTGGATGGATTGGCATTACAATATTTATTTTACTATTAATTTTGTCAAGTGAATCAAAAATATTAATTAGATTTTGACTAATATCAGTATTTTCTTGTCTGTGTATAGTTGCCAAAATATAATTCTTAGGTGTGACTATTTTACTTTTTTTAGCTGATTTGCTAAAAAGTTTTGCTGAGTCATACATTATATCTCCAACATTGAAAATTTCAACTCCAAAATTATCGAATCCTTCATTTTTTAAATTTGTAATTGCATCCTGAGATGGGCAAAATAAAATATCGCTTATTCTATCGGTAAGAATTCTATTTATTTCTTCAGGCATATTCATATTAAATGATCTTAATCCTGCCTCAACATGAATTAATTTGATATGCAATTTTTTTGCAGCCAGTGCTCCGGCTAATGTTGAATTAGTATCGCCATAAACTAATAGCCAATTAGGTTTCTCATTAATTAATATTTTTTCAATTTCCTTTATCATTAAACCTGTCATCTCTCCATGACTAAGACTGTTAATATTTAACTTATAGTTAGGCTTAGGAATTTTCATCTCTTGAAAAAATATATCGCTCATATTTTCATCAAAGTGTTGTCCAGTGTGAATTATTACTTCATTAATAGCTTTGTGTTTTTTGATTTCCCGACTTAGCGAAGCAGCTTTAATAAATTGTGGTCTTGCACCAATAACTGTTACTATTTTAATTTTGGCATTCATTTGTCTAGGTTCTTAGTTCAACTTAAACGGATGATTACAGAGTGGTTTTGATGCAAGTTCATGATATTCTCCTTTCAGACCAATCGGATTAGATGTTCTGATTTGACTTGCAACTTCAATTGCAGTTCTAGCATCTTCAATTCCAAACCCTTTATTGCTAATTATATTTTTGTAAACCTTTGTATGTAAGTCGGTAAAACCATCACTAAATTCAAGCTCCTGGTTATCAATCTTTATTGATCGGTAAGTTCTTTGTCCTTTTTCTTTGATTTCATTTGGTAATAATTTTTCATTAATCGAAAGAAACCATCTAACCCGAGCATTTTTAAATTCCAGAAAACCCGCTGCCCTATCGTGTGTGTGAAGATGCACTATGTTTTGTTTTAATTCACCAAAAATCCAGTGGAGCATATCGAAAAAATGGATTCCTATATTTGTTGCGATTCCACCACTTTTGGTTTCATCTCCTTTCCATGATGTATAATACCAATTTCCGCGAGAAGTCAAATATGTTAAATCAACATCATAAATTTTATTTTGGTCCCCATTTTCAATTTTTTCTTTCAAATTGATTATGGTTTTATGTTCTCTTAATTGTAAAATATTATATATTTTTTTTCCTGTTTTCTCTTCAACTTTTGATAATGAATCCAAGTTCCAAGGATTTAATACAAGAGGTTTTTCACAAATTGCATCAGCACCTTGTCTTAGTGCAAATCTAATATGTGAATCATGCAGATAATTGGGAGTACAAATAGAAACATAGTCTAAATTCACACTTTTTTCATTATGCAACTTTGAAATATATCTATCAAATCTTTCAAATTCAATGAAAAAGTCTGCTGAGGGAAAATAACTATCAATAATACCCACACTATCAAAAGGATCAAGTGCTGCAATAAGATTATTTTTAGTTTCTTTAATCGCTTTTAAGTGTCTTGGTGCAATGTAACCAGAAGCTCCAATTAGTGCAAAATTTTTCATATTTTATATTTTTCTTAAGGAATCTTTTTCTAAAATGTATTCTTGTTTTGACTCAAAACATATAGCTCTTCCATCTTCATCAAACTTTAGTCTATTTCCATACTCGCTAACCCATCCAATTTGTCTTGCAGGGTTTCCAACCATTAGGGCGTAAGGTTTAACATCCTTAGTAACTACTGCTCCCGCACCAATAAATGAAAATTCACCGATTTCATTACCACATACTATTGTTGCATTTGCACCAACACTAGCACCCTTTTTTACGATGGTATTTTTAAATTCATCTCTTCTAACGATTGCACTTCTCGGGTTTATTACATTTGTGAAAACCATTGAGGGTCCCAAGAAAACATCATCCTCACATATAACACCTGTATATACTGAAACATTATTTTGAATTTTTACATTATCTCCAATTTTGACTTGAGGCGATATGACAACATTTTGACCAATATTGCAGTTATTCCCTATTTCACAATTAGACATAATATGAGAAAAGTGCCATATTTTTGTGTTATGGCCTATTTTTACATTTTTGTCTACATAAGAAGACTCATGCAGAAAATATTTTTTTTTCATTGTTTTTTTTTAAAGTCTGTAATCAGCTTGATTTTTTAAAATTCCCTTAAGATCATAAATAAATCCATTGTCGTTTTTTATTTGGTCATAATCGATACTTAAAAATTCATTGTGGGCAACTGCGAGAACTATACTATCATATTTAGATTTATCGATTTTATCAATTATGCTAATCCCGTATGTTGATTTAACCTCATCTTTATCAGCCCAAGGGTCCATTACGGTAATCTTTAAACCAAAATCCTGTAATTCATAAATCATATCTATCACTTTAGTATTTCTAATATCTGGACAATTTTCTTTAAAAGTTAGTCCTAAAACTAGCACACTAGATCCCTCAACCTTCTCTTTATTTTTAGAAATGAATTTAATTAACTGATTTGCAACATATTTACCCATTGAATCGTTTAATCTTCTACCAGACAAGATAATATTGGGATCATAGCCGACTTCAACAGCCTTTTCTGCTAAATAGTAAGGATCTACCCCAATGCAATGTCCCCCAACTAGTCCTGGCTTGAACTTTAAAAAATTCCATTTCGTTCCTGCTGCCTCTAAAACATCATTTGTATCAATATTTAATTTATTAAATATAATGGCTAACTCATTTACAAATGCAATATTAATATCTCTTTGAGAATTTTCGATAACTTTTGCTGCCTCTGCAACTTTTATTGATTTGGCTAAATATGTGCCCGCATCAATAATGGAGTTGTAAAGATTATCTATTTCAACCGATGAACGTTGATTTGAACCTGATGTAATTTTTAAAATTTTGGTTAAAGTTCTATCTTTATCACCAGGATTAATCCTTTCCGGAGAATAGCCAACATAAAAGTCTTCATTTAGTTTTAGTCCTGAAATTTTTTCAATTATTGGAACACATATTTCTTCTGTTGCTCCAGGATATACAGTGCTTTCGTATATAACTATATCATCTTTTGAAATTAAATTTGAAATACTTTCGGTTGCAGATATTAGCGGTCCAAAATCCGGTTTTTTTTCTTCGTTTATTGGAGTTGGCACGGTTATAATATAAACATTACAATTTATTAGCTTTTCTCTATCAGATGTTAAAAATAAGCCTAAATTTCCATCATTTATGTTATTCTTAATCACTGACTTCAAATTTGAGGAATCAATTTCCAGAGTTGAATCAACATAATTATTTAATTCTTCAACTCTTTTGGAATTTATATCGAAGCCGATTGTCGAATATTTTTTTGCAAATTCAACTGCTAGCGGGAGTCCTACATACCCAAGCCCAATAATTCCTATATTATATTTTTTCATTGATTTTTTTGATTTTATAGTTTACATAATTTTTCAAACTTTCATTAAATTCTGTATTATACCTCCAACCCAGTTCATTAATTATTTTTTTTGAGTTCAAGCTATATCTTCTATCATGTCCATATCTGTCTTTAACAAATTTTATTTTCTTTATTACCTTGACACTTTTTGAAATTATTTCGTAAATAACTTCAATTAGTTTTAAGTTGGTAATTTCAAAGTTTCCTCCGATATTATATTTCTGACCTGAAATTCCTTTATTGAAGACTAAATCAATTGCCCTACAATGTTCAACAACAAAAATCCAGTCTCTAACATTATTACCATCTCCATATACTATGATTTCTTCGCTATTTATAAGTGAATTAATTATTTTGGGAATGAACTTTTCAGCATTTTGATTTAATCCAAAATTATTTGAGCAAAGAGTTGTAGTTGTGTTAAGTCCAAATGTCTTGTTAAAACTCCTTACAATCATATCTGCACTAGCTTTTGATGCAGAATATGGGGAATTAGGTTTATATAAAGATTTTTCGTTAAAACTCCCTTCATTTATGCTGCCATAGACTTCGTCAGTCGAAATCTGATGAAATCGAGCATGACTAAATTCAGCTTTAATTTTAAATGGAGAATCCATCCAAAAATTATATGCAATTTTTAAAAGACTATAAACACCGTTGATATTTGTTTGAATAAACTTATCTGGATTTAATATGGAATTATCAACATGAGTTTCTGCTGCAAAATTAATTACTCCGTCGATTTTATACTTTCTAAAGATACTATTAACAAGTTTTTGATCGTTAATATCTCCTTCAATAAATTTAAATCTTTTGTTATTTTTGAAGGATTTCAAATTATTTAAATCTCCAGCATATGTAAGTAGATCAATATTAAATACTTTTAAGTCATCATATTTTTTCAAAATATAACTTATAAAGTTTGAACCAATAAATCCTGCTCCACCTGTAACAAGTAAATTATTACTCCTAAAATATATACTATTTTCTTTCAATTCAATTGATTTAAATGATCTCTTAGACTTTCCTTCCAGTGCTTAATATTTATTTTAAAATCATTGGAGATTTTATTAGTATCAAGCGCAGAATATTTTGGTCTTTCAACTTTATTTGATTTTAATTTATTGTAATAAACTTGAGATTTACTATTGCTTATATTAATAATTTCATTGGCAAAGTCAAATCGTGAACAAATGCCGCTATTTGAAAAATGGTAAATCTCAGTCTCCTCATTATTTAATTTTGGAATAATAGATAAAATTAACTCTGCTAAGTCTTTTGCATTTGTTGGAGAACCAAACTCCTCAGAATTAATATAAATATCATGTCCGTAATTTATTTTATTCAGGATTTTCGAAACAAAATTATTCTTCTTATTGGAGTACAACCAAGATGTTCTAATTATTATGGATTTAGATAAATTTGAATATTTTGAAATATTTTTTTCACCATTTAATTTGCTTATTCCATAATAATTTAAAGGATTGGTGTAATCATTTTCTGTGTATGGTTCATTTTTTTTACCATCAAAAACAAAATCAGTGGAAATATGTATTAACCTAACTCTTCTATCACTACAAATTTTCGCAATTCTATCAACAGAAATATTGTTTATAATATCAGCATTCTCCTTATCCATTTCAGCATTTTCAACATCTGTATAAGCTGCGCAATTAATTATAATTTCAATTTTACTATTAGCAATTATTTCATCTAATAATTTTGAATCAGAAATATCTAAATCATTTCTAGATTTAAAAGTAAAATTGTATTTAGCATATTTGGATGATAATTTGCTTATCTCATCGCCTAACTGACCTGTTGAACCTGTTACTAAGATATTCATAAAATTTACCAGTTATGATTCTTAAAAAATTTATCTTTTTTTGAGATTATAAAGTCTTCATTTTCAATTTGCCAATCAATATCCAAATAAGGATCGTTGAAAGCAATCCCTCTTTCGTAGTCTTTATTATAGTAGTTATCAACTTTATAATCAACTATTGCTGTTTCACTTAATGTTATATATCCATGAGCAAAACCTTTTGGAACAAATAAAACATTATTTTTTTGTGAGCTTAATTCAATGGAAAAATATTTTCCGTATGATTTTGAAGTTTTTCTTAAGTCAACTACTACATCTAAAATTTTACCATGGCTAACCGAAATCAGTTTTGACTGAGAAAAAGGGTGGACTTGATAATGTAGTCCTCGTAAAGTTTTTTTAACAGATTTAACTCTGTTATATTGACAAAAATCTATATCATAACTGATTAATTCATTTAAAATATTTTTTCTAAATATTTCAACAAACTCACCTCTGTTATCAGTATTTATAACGGGCTCAAAGAGAAATAAATCCTTAAAATCAGTGTTGATTATTTTCATTTTTCAATCTTTTTGATTTTACTTAACAAATACTTACCATAATCGCTAGATGCCATTGATTTAGCAACCTTTTCAAACTTTGATTTATCAATAAAAAACTTTTCTAGCGCTATTTCTTCAATACACGAAACTTTTTTAGAAGTTTCCAATTCAATATTGTAAAAGAATTTTGATGCTTTTAATAAAGAGTCATAGGTTCCAGTATCAGACCAAAAAAATGAGGAATCAAGATTTAAACATTTTAGCCTAGATTTATTTAAATAATAATTGTTAATATCGGTGATCTCTAACTCGCCTCTAGAACTTGGCTTTAGTTTCTTTGCAGCTTTGACAACATCATTAGTGTAAAAGTAAATTCCAGAAACAATCCGATTACCAATATTTTCTTTTGGTTTTTCAACAATTTCAATCATATCTCCTTTTTTTGAAAACCTTATAACTCCAAATTGATTTGGATTTTCAGTCTGAATAGAAAAAATAGTAGAATAATCTTTAAGAAGATTGTTTTTTGCACTTATTAACAGATTATCTAGTGCTTTCCCATAAAAAATATTATCCCCAAGAATTAAACATATATTATTTGAATTAATAAAATTTTCTCCAATTATAAATGCTTCTGCAATTCCATTTGGCTCAGTTTGAGGTTTATAAAAAATACTTAATCCAAGATCAGTTCCATCTCCAAAAATATTTTTATATGATGGAATGTCTTTCGGAGTTGAGATTATTAATATTTCCTTAATTCCTGCTTTCATCAGTACTGAAAGTGGATAATATATCATAGGTTTATCATAAACTGGCAGTAAATGCTTGGAAATTCCTTTAGTCAAGGGAAATAACCTTGAACCATTACCACCTGCTAATATTATACCCTTAGTTAAAGTCATTAATTACTTAAATTTTTATAATACCAATCAATTGACTCCTCAAGACCTTTTTTTATGTTGTGAGTAGGATTATAGTCTAGTAAATTCTTTGCTTTATCTATGGAAGCTAATGAATGAGGAATGTCACCTTCTCGAAAACTTCCATATTTAACCTCAATATCATTTATTTTTGTATCATATTTAGAAAGATATAATTTTAAAAGACCGACTAATTCATTAAGAGTTGTTCTCTCACCTACTGCAGTATTATAGATTTGATTTAGAGAAGTCTCTTTTTTTGACAAAATACATTTAACATTCATCTGAATAACATTGTCAATATATGTAAAGTCTCTTGAATATGTGCCATCACCATTTATAACAGGACTTTCATGTTTAATAAATTGTTTAATAAATTTTGGAATTACTGCTGCATAGGCACCATCAGGGTCCTGTTTTCTTCCAAAAACATTAAAATATCTAAGTCCGATTGTGTCTAAATTATAAACCAGTTTAAAATTACCAGCATATAATTCATTTACATATTTTGTTATCGCATACGGAGATAACGGATTACCTATATTATTTTCAATTTTTGGAAGAATTTCTGAATCACCATAAGTTGAACTACTAGCTGCATAAATAAATCTTTTAATTTTATTTTCTTTACTGGCGATCAGCATATTCAAAAAACCATCTATATTAACACTGTTTGTCAAAATTGGATCTTTTATTGATCTTGGTACAGAACCTAAGGCAGCTTGATGAAGGACGTAATCAATATTTTCACAAGCCAATTGACAAGTTTTGAGGTCTCTAATATCTCCCTCAATTAATTTAAAGTTTTTATTATTAATTAAATGTTCAATATTTTCTTTTTTTCCAGTGGAGAAATTATCAAAACAAACAATGTAAGATCCGCATGAAATTAAATAATCGCAAAGATTAGACCCAATAAATCCTGCACCCCCTGTAACGAGAATTTTTAATCCATTTAGTTTTTTATTATTCATTTTCAATATTTTTAATTTTAATATTTTGCGAGAAATAGCCAATGGTTTTGATCAAACCTTCAATTAATGGAGTAGTTGGGTGCCATTCAAGGTTTTTGGCTGCTAATGAAATATCAGGTTTCCTTTTAATCGGATCATCTTGAGGTAATTTGCTAAATACTTGTTGAGATTTAGAGTTGGTAAGACGTAAAATTATTGATGCTAATTTTTTTATTGAAATCTCATCAGGATTTCCGATATTTATTGGGCCAATTAAGTCATCTTTAGAGTTCATCATCCTTATCATTGCTTTGATTAAATCATCAATGTACTGAAAACTTCTAGTTTGACTACCGTCTCCGTTTATAGTAATATCATTATTATTCAAAGCCTGTAATATAAAATTTGAAACCACTCTACCATCATTTATTGCCATATTTGGCCCATACGTATTAAATATTCTTATAATTTTTATATTCAATTTATGCTCACGATGATAATCCATAAATAATGTCTCTGAGCATCTTTTTCCCTCATCATAGCATGATCTTGGTCCTATACAATTAACATTACCAGTATAAGTTTCATTTTGCGGATGAACTTTTGGATCACCATATACTTCGCTCGTACTAGCCTGAAGAATTGTAGCATTGTTATGTTTTGCAAGACCTAGCATATTAATTACACCCATTGTGCATGTCTTTACAGTTTTTATAGGATTAATTTTATAATGAATTGGGGATGCAGGGCAAGCTAAATTATATATTTGATCAATATTATCTCTGTAGTAAGGTTCTATTATATCATGGTCCTCAAACATAAAATTGGAGTGATTCATCAAATCCTTTATATTTTGCAATGAACCAGTAAATAAATTATCAATGCAAATCACCTTGTGGCCTTCAGAGATTAAGGCCTTACAAAGATGTGAGCCAATAAATCCAGCACCACCAGTAACTAAAATATTTTTTATTTTAGCCCCTTCCAATTCCAATGTAATTAAATCCGATATTTTTCATTTCATTTTTTTCTAAAATATTTCTACCATCAAACACATAGGCTGGTTTTTTTATCTTATCGAAAATTTCATTCCAATTATAGCTTTTAAATTCATCCCATTCGGTCATAATACCAATGACATTATATCCAGATATATCAATGATGGGATCATTCACAAAATTTATCATGTTTGGTTCAAAATCTTTATTGATTTCTGATAAATCAAAAATAATTTGACTTTCTAAAACCCTAGGGTCATATACATCAATCTTTATTTTATTTTTAATAAGCTTGTCAGCAACATATATAGAAGCTGATTCTCTTGAATCATTGGTATCTTTTTTAAATGCCCAACCTAGCATCAATATTTTATTAGAAAGATTGTTTTCTTTTATACAATTGATAATTTTTTTTGAGAATCTATTTCGCTGGTGCCTATTAATAATTAGTATTTGTTCCCAATAGTTAGAAACATTTTCTAAACCCAAAGATCTTGCAATATATACCAGGTTTAATATGTCTTTTTGAAAACAACTACCTCCAAAACCTACTGAAGTTTTTAAAAAGCTACTTCCAATTCTTTTATCCATTCCGATTGCCATAGAAACTTCTTCAATATCAGCTCCTGTTTCTTCACATAACTCAGACAGCGAATTAATGGAGGATATTCTTTGTGCTAAAAATGCATTTGCTGTCAATTTAGATAGTTCAGAGGACCATAAATTTGTGGTTAAAATATTTTCTTTCGGAACCCAAGCAGAATATATTTTGGCAAGACATTCAATAGCCATTTTTCCTTCAGCTGTATTATCACCACCTATAATAACTCGGTCAGGTGTTTCTAAATCTCTCATTGCTGTTCCTTCAGCCAAAAACTCAGGATTTGACAAAATTTGAAAATTAACCTCATTATTGTAAAGAGATAAAATTTCTTTTATTTTTTCAGAAGTTCTAACAGGAACTGTAGATTTCTCAACAATAATCTTATCTGATTTAGAAACTTTTGCAATTTGTTTTGCACAAGCCTCAATATATTTTAAATCAGCTGCATAACCCATGCCTTCACCAGAGGTTTTAGTTGGAGTATTTACTGACATAAAAATCATATCTGCCTCATCTATGTGTTTATCAATTGAAGTTGAAAAAAATAAATTTCTTCCTCTAGCTTCATTCACAACTTTTGACAAACCAGGTTCATAAACAGGTAAATCATCCAAATTTTGAGAATTCCACGCTCTTATTTTATCCGCATTCATGTCAACAACATTAACAACAATATGTGGATTTTTTTGAGCAATTACTGTCATTGTTGGTCCCCCAACATATCCAGCTCCAATACAGCATATGTTTTTAATTTTCATCTAAAAAAATTTATTACACTATCAATTATATAATCTTGATTCGAATTTTCTAATTCTGTATGAATCGGAAGAGAAATGACACTTTTGGATAATTCTTCTGTATTTATTAGTTTAAATCCTGGATTGACATATTTATTGAAAGCTTCCTGCCTATATAATGGAATAGGATAATAAATCATGCTTGGAATATCATTTTCAAGTAAATATTGTTTTAATTCATTTCTTTTTTGGTTTAAAATCTTTAAGGTATATTGGTGGTAAACATGAGTTGAATTTTTAATAATCTTCGGGGTTTGTATTTCCTCAATTTCATCAAAAGCTAGATTATAATTTTTAGCCATAATGTTTCTATTATTATTATACTCATTTAGATGTTTTAGCTTAACGTTTAATATTTCAGCCTGAATTGAATCTAACCTAGAATTACACCCGATTATCTTGTGGTGGTATCTTTTATTTTGTCCATGATTAGCTGCCAAATAAATTTTATCTGCTAAATCATCATTGTTTGTAAATATCGCTCCTCCATCACCATATGCTCCCAAATTTTTTGAAGGGTAAAATGAAGTTGTTCCAATATCACCTATTGTTCCAGTAAGTTTGGTTTCTCCGTTAGAGAATGTGTATTTACATCCAATTGCTTGCGCGTTATCTTCAACAACTTTTAAGTTATATTTTTTTGCCAAATTTATTATCGGTTCCATATCACATGATTGACCGTATAAATGAACTGGAACAATTGCTTTTGTCTTTTCTGTAATTAATGGTTCAATGTAGTCTGATGTTACATTGAATGTATCTGGATTGACGTCGCACATAACAGGAATTAAACCTAAAATTGCAGCTGCCTCTGCAGTAGCAACATAAGTCCATGCTGGACAAATAACTTCATCACCTGGTTTTAAGCCTAAAGCCATAAATGCAATCTGAAGAGCATCTGTTCCATTAGCACATGGAATAACGTGCTTGACTTTTAAAAATTTTGCAAAGTTTTCCGAAAATTCTCTGACAATTGGTCCATTGATCAATTTTCCAGAACGAATTGTATTAATTATATTTTTGTCTATTTCTGCTTTTATCTTTGCATATTGACCCATCAGGTCAACCATCTGAACATTAATTTTTTTCATCTAATTTATTTTACGGCTTCGCCAACGTCAGTCACAATTATGACTAACAAAAATAACACTTATTTATTGTTTATTAAGCTAAATTTAACTTAACACTATAACCTATTGATTTCAAATAAATCCAAATGTTATTATTTGAAATTCTATTTACTATTCCCTTTTCATTTTTAAATGATGGTAGGCTAACATCATCACCAATCTTAACTCCTGAATGCTTACTATTTATAAAATTGCAACTTCCATTTAAATATTTTTTTAAAATATCAATCTCTGATTGTCTAACTATCGCCCTCTTTCCTAAGAAAAACATGTATCTCACAACTTCTTGAGATTCAAAAACCCTGTTAATATCTTTGTCATCAATATTTACCAAGACCATTGAAGGAAGTACCGGTACTTCAATTCTTTTTTTTCGATCGCTCCAAAATCTAATTTCTGATCTAGTTGGACAGTAGGCATTAATTCCCAAGGATAAGAGTTTCTCTTCAGCTTTTTTCTCACTTCTCGGTTTAGTATGTAAAACGTACCAATTCATTTCTCTAATTTCTTGTATAGAATAATTGAATTTGAATCAAGTTTTTGATTCAAAAGGAAATTAACTTCTCTTCCAATTTTCCTTTTAATTTTTGGTTTTATATTTTCTAAATATTCATAATTCACTTTTGATCCGTTAATGATAATCTCAATATCACCACTATCAATTCCCAATGCATATTTACCGGTTACTGCTATTTTATCAACATCTCCAATTCTATCAATCACAGTTTCAACAATATCCTCTAAACCCAAATGTTGTCTTACAATCTTTTGTAAAACTTCAAACATTGGGTGAGATGTATTAGCGTTATAAATAATCCTGTTGTTTTCTTTTGATTTCAGAAGGTATCCTGCGCTGGAAAGATTATTTAATTCCTTTCTTATTGAATTGGTAGATTCGTTGAATTCATTAGCAAGACCGTTTAGATATCCGTTATTAGCTGCACTAATAAAGAATTTAATAAGCATCCGTAACCTGGTTTTAGATGTAATTAATGAACCTAACATAATATTAAGTAACAAAAGTACTTATTTTTAAGTAAAAAAAGTACTTATTACGCTAAATTAAATATAAAATATGTATTTAAAATGAAAATTAATCAGAATTACAATGTCTAATATCTGTATTCGTCAGATTTATATGGCCCTTCTTTATCTACTCCTATGTATTTGGACTGGATGTTATCAAGTTTAGTAAGCTCCACGCCTAATTTTTCAAGATGCAACTTTGCAACTTTTTCATCTAAGTGTTT
>TARA_B100000963_G_scaffold307838_1_pt1 | contig 38606 bp, 36 predicted proteins | sample TARA_B100000963 | Tara Oceans TARA_B100000963 (sample SAMEA2622097) | marine metagenome | biome: marine biome (ENVO:00000447); feature: surface water layer (ENVO:00002042); material: "saline water (ENVO:00002010), including plankton (ENVO:xxxxxxxx)" | depth 5 m | reverse complement strand
TAAAAAGGAAGAACCTAAAGCTTAGATAGGAAAAAATGTTGAAAGTAAAAGTATTTACTTTGTACCCGGATTTTTATCCTGGGCCACTTGGCAAAGGTATTTATAAAAGAGCTCAAGAAAAAAAACTTTGGGATCTTGAATTAATAAATATCAGAGATTATGCATCTGATAAACATAGCTCAGTTGACGATACTCCTTTTGGAGGCGGGAGTGGCATGCTACTTAGACCTGATGTAGTTGCTTCCGCACTAGATGCAAATTTAAACAAGCAAGAAATTACTATTTATTTATCGCCAAAAGGAAAAAAATTTGAACAAAAAAACGCAAAAGAGTTTAGTCAAAAAAAAAATTTAAACATTCTCTGCGGTCAATTTGAAGGTATCGATCAACGAGTGTTAGATACAAGAAATATTGAGGAATATAGTATTGGAGACTTTGTTTTGTCTGGTGGTGAAACCGCCTCTTTTGTTCTGCTAGATTCTGTCATTAGATTGATACCTGGGGTATTAGGAAACGAAACATCATTAAAAGATGAAACTTTTGAAAATGATCTTTTAGAGTATCCTCAGTTCACAAAACCCAAAAATTGGGAGGGTAAAAGCCCACCTGAGGTATTATTATCCGGTGATCATGCTAAAATTAAAGGCTGGCGTTTATCACAATCTGAGGCTATAACACGTCGCCAGAGACCTGATCTTTGGAAAAAATATAAAGATAAAAAAAATGAAAAACATTGAAGATATAAATAAAGAGGCAATAAGAAAAATAATTGCTGAAAAGAAAATAACTGAATTTTCTCCTGGAGACACAATTAAAGTAGGAGTGAAAATTGTGGAGGGAAAAAGAGAAAGGATTCAATATTTTGAAGGCGTTTGTATCGCAAAAAAAAATCGAGATTTAAATTCATCTTTCACAGTGAGAAAAATTTCATTTGGTGAAGGTGTTGAAAGAACTTTTGCACTATACAGTCCAAATGTAGACTCAATTAAAGTTATTAGATCTGGTAAAGTAAGAAGAGCAAAACTTTATTATTTAAGAGATAGAAAAGGTAAATCCGCAAGAATAGCTGAGAAAATAAAGAAAAAAATAGGTGTAGATATATCAGCGCAGACTCAAGAGCCAGAAAAAACTACTGAGCCAACAGCTGAAGGGGAACTAAAAAAAAAAGAAGAAAAGAAAGACATTTCTTCTGATCAGAAAAAATCTGATTTACAAACTACCGATAAAAAATAAGATATTTTTCATGTCGAAAACTCTATATGATAAAATATGGGAAGAACATCTCGTCCACGAGCAATCAGACGGTACTTCATTAATTTATGTTGATAGGCATCTCGTGCACGAAGTTACCAGCCCACAGGCTTTTGAAGGACTTAGGCTTCAAAATAGAAAAGTAAGAAAACCTAACTTAACTTTAGCAGTTCCAGACCATAATGTTCCTACAACAGATAGGTCTGAAGGCATTCATGATGAACAGTCTAAGATACAAGTAGATACACTAAGAAAAAATTGTAAAGAATTTGATGTTAAGCTTTTTGATGTAAATGATAAAAGACAAGGGATAGTTCACATAATCGGTCCAGAACAAGGTTTTACTCAACCTGGTACAGTAATTGTTTGTGGTGACAGCCATACAGCTACTCATGGGGCTTTCGGTTCTTTAGCATTTGGGATTGGCACCTCCGAAGTTGAGCATGTATTGGCAACTCAAACACTTATTCAAAAAAAATCAAAAAATTTAAGAATCAACGTTAATGGTGAACTTCCTAAAGGTGTTACAGCTAAAGACGTAATATTAAAAATTATTGGCACAATAGGAACAGCCGGAGGTACAGGCTTTGTAATTGAATTTGCTGGAACAGTTATAAAAAATTTAAGCATGGAAGAGAGAATGACAGTGTGTAATATGACAATCGAGGCTGGAGCTAGGGCAGGATTGATAGCTCCTGATGAAAAAACTTTCGAGTACTTAAAAGGCAAATCAATGTCTCCTAAAGGCGAAAATTGGAATAAAGCTGTTGGGTATTGGAAATCACTTTACTCAGATAAAAATTGTAAATTTGATAAAGAGATAACTATTGATGGAAAAGAAATTGAACCTCTGGTGACATGGGGAACATCACCTCAGGATGTATCACCTGTTACTGGCATTGTGCCAGATCCGAGTAAAGAAAAAAACGAAGACAGAAAAATGGCAATGCAAAGATCGTTAGAGTACATGGGGCTTAAAGCAAATACTAAAATAGCTGATATTAAAATAGATAAAATTTTCATTGGTAGTTGCACAAATGGCAGAATAGAGGACCTTCGTGTCGCCGCAGGTCTTTTAAAAGGGAAAAAAATTGCAAGCAATGTAAGCGCAATGGTTGTTCCTGGTTCTGGATTAGTAAAAGCTCAGGCAGAAAAAGAGGGATTAGATAAAATATTTATAAACGCTGGATTCGAGTGGCGTGAACCTGGTTGCTCAATGTGTCTGGGAATGAATCCTGATCAACTTAAGCCTAAAGAAAGATGCGCTTCCACATCTAATAGAAATTTTGAAGGAAGACAAGGCAGAGGAGGAAGAACTCACCTAGTAAGTCCAGGTATGGCTGTTGCTGCAGCAATCAAAGGCCATTTAACTGATGTAAGGGAAATACAATAATGGAAAAATTTTCTAAATTAAAAAGTATACCCGCATATTTATCGTTACAAAATATCGATACTGATATGATTATTCCTAAACAATTTCTTAAAACAATTAAAAGGACTGGTTTAGGTAAAAGCTTATTTTATGAAATGAGATATGATGAAAATGGTAAAGTTATAGAAGATTTTATACTTAATAAAAAACCTTTTAATAAATCTAAAATTCTTTTAGCAGGCAAAAATTTTGGCTGTGGTTCATCAAGAGAGCATGCACCATGGGCTTTATCAGATTTTGGAATTAAATGTATTATAAGTTCAAGTTTTGCAGATATATTTTATAATAATTGTTTTAAAAATGGAATTTTACCTATTAAAACTGATAATGAAAATGTTTTAGAAGTAGCTCAGTATTCAAAAAGACAAGAAGAAATTGAAGTTGATTTAAAAAAACAACAGATAATTTTTGGAAATAAAAATATTAAATTTATTATAGATGAATTTAAAAAAAAATGCTTATTAGAAGGATTGGATGATATTGATTTATCCATGGAAAAAGTAAATCAGATAGATAAATACGAAAAATCAGTTAATTCTGACAAACCTTGGATTTTTAATAATGAGTAAAAACAATAAAAGAAAAATTTTATTATTACCAGGCGATGGAATTGGCCCAGAAGTAGTTAGAGAAGTTAAAAAAATATTAGAATGGTTCAACAAAAATAAATCCTTAGACTTCAGTTTTGAAGAAGAGCTAATTGGAGGCGCCTCAATAGATGCTAACAAAATACCAATCACTGATGAAGTATTTTATAAATCTTTAGAGTCCGATGCTGTAATACTCGGTGCTTGTGGTGGACCTAAATGGGATAATTTAGAGTTTTCGAAAAAACCTGAGCGAGCTTTATTAAAACTAAGAAAAGAACTAAAACTTTTTGCTAATTTAAGACCAGCAATTTGCTTTAGACAACTGGTAGACTCATCGACTTTAAAACCTGAGATAGTTTCTGGTTTAGATATAATGATAGTGAGAGAGCTTACTGGTGGTATTTATTTTGGAGAACCAAGAGGTATTGAGCCAATTGAGAACAATCAAAGAAAGGGAATTAATACTCATACCTATACAACTAATGAAATTCACAGAATAGCTAAAGTTGCTTTTGATTTAGCAAAAAAAAGAAAAAATAAAGTTACTTCTTGTGAAAAATCAAATGTAATGGAGGCTGGCGTTTTATGGCGAGAAGAAGTGCAAGTAGTAAAAGATAAAGAATATAAATCAGTTGAGTTAAGTCATATGTTAGCTGATAATTGTGCAATGCAACTTTTAAGGAATCCAAAACAATTTGATGTCATTCTTGCAGATAATTTATTTGGTGATATGCTGTCAGATGAGGCAGCTATGTTAACAGGTTCATTAGGTCTCCTTCCATCAGCATCTTTAGGCTCTAAGGATAAAAATGGAAAAATCAGATCCTTATACGAACCGGTACACGGATCTGCGCCCGATATTGCTGGTAAAAATTTAGCTAACCCTATAGCAACTATTCTAAGTTTATCGATGGCTTTAAGATATTCTTTGAATTTAGATAAAGAAGCTGATCTTCTTGATGAAGCTGTGCAAAAAGTACTTGATGATGGTTTAAGAACCAAAGATATAATTTCTAAGGGCAAAAAAGAAGTCACCACAACAGATATGGGTGATGCAATTATATCGAAATTGAAATAAAATAATAAAATATGAATCTAGCTATAATTGGCGCCACTGGAAATGTGGGCAGGAAAACAATAGAAGTATTGGAAAATTCAAAAATAAAAATAGACAATCTTTTTTTGATAGCTTCAAAAAAAAGCGCAGGTAAAAAATTAAAATTTAACAATAAAGAAATAACAATAGAGCAGCTTGAAAATTATGATTTTTCAAAAGCTGAAATTACAATTTTTGCAGCTGGAAGTGAGATTGCAAAAAATTGGGCACCAATAGCTGCTAAAAATACTATTGTAATAGATAACTCGAAATATTTTAGAATGAAAGATGATGTCCCTTTAGTTGTTGCTGAAGTTAATTCGGAAGATTTAAATTCACATAAAAATATAATTGCAAATCCTAATTGTTCAACAATACAGTTAATGCTTCCACTTAAACCTCTTCATGAAAAATATAAAATAAAAAGAATTATTGTTTCTACTTATCAAGCAGTTTCTGGTGCAGGAAAAGCTTCAGTTGATGAATTGTTTAGCCAAACTGAAGATTATCTCAATAATAAAAAAATAACTTCTAAAAATTTTACTAAGCAAATGGCCTTCAACCTCATACCACATATAGATGTTTTTGTTGACGATGGTTACACAAAAGAAGAATGGAAAATGGAAAATGAAACTAAAAAGATCTTAGACAAAAAGATTGGATTAAGCGCTACCTGTGTAAGAGTACCTGTTAAAACTTCTCATTCAGAGTCTGTAAACATTGAATTTGAAAATGAGTATGATTTGGAAAGCGTAAGAAAAATACTTTCGAATGCACCAGGATGTAAAGTTGTAGATGAACATAAAGATGGAGGATATATCACTCCGCTTGAAGCAGAAGGTGATTATTTGACTTTCATTTCAAGAATTAGAAAAGATCATTCTAATAAAAACGCTTTAAATATTTGGGTAGTAACAGATAATCTTTTAAAAGGTGCAGCATTAAATACAGTACAAATTGCTGAACACTTAATTAATAACATAAAGAAATAATGTATAAACATGGAAAATAATAGAAACCCGCTTAGCCCACATTTACAAATTTATAAATGGCAAATATCATCTCTTCTATCTATTTCACATAGAATAGTTGGAGTTATAAATTTTTTTATCTTAACATTGATTTGTTTTTGGGTTTTATCATTATTATTAGGAGAAAGGTCTTATGAGTCTACAAAATTGATTCTTAATTCTTTTTTTGGTAAATTCTTTATAATTTCCATCTGCTGGACTTTTAGCTTTCAAATTTTAAATGAAATAAGACATTTTGCATGGGATTTAGGTTATGGTTTTGAACTTAAAATTGCAAAGATAACTGGCGTATTGGTTTTTATAGGATCTTTTATTTTAGCAATTGTTTTTTTTTTAATAGGTAAAAATTATATTTAAAATGCATCATTCTACGAAAAAATGGATATTTATAAAAATTAGTTCGTTTGCGTTAATCCCTTTCATAATTTGGTTTCTAATTCATTTAGTGAAATATTATGATAATGATTATCAAAACATCGTTAATTTTTTTTCTTCTCAACCCTCGATGATAATATTCTCTTTATTCGTTGTAATTGCTTACTTTTTTTCTGCTTTAACAATAAGTGAAATATTTGAAGATTATATACGTGATGATAAAATCAAAAATGTCGCAAATAAATGTTTAAATTTATTTGCTATAATGATTCCAATAATAACTATCTTTGGAATTTTTTATTTATAATGAGTACATATAAAATTATAGACCATGAATATGATGTTGTTGTCCTAGGTGCAGGAGGCTCAGGACTAAGAGCGGCCGTTGGACTGTCAGAAGCAGGATTAAAAACTGCATGTATTTCAAAAGTTTTTCCAACTAGAAGTCATACTTCTGCAGCACAAGGAGGTATATCTGCCGCCTTAGGGAACATGGGCGAGGATGATTGGAGATGGCATATGTATGATACAGTCAAAGGATCAGACTGGCTTGGAGATCAAGACGCTATTGAATATTTGTGCAAAGAAGCTCCAAGAGCAGTTGTGGAATTAGAAAGATATGGAGTGCCATTTAGTAGAACAGATGATGGAAAAATTTATCAGAGACCATTTGGAGGAATGACAAAAAATTATGGAAATGGGACAGCTCAACGAACTTGTGCGGCAGCAGACAGAACTGGACACGCGATTTTGCATACTTTGTATGGGCAAGCTTTAAAACAAAACACAGAATTTTTTATAGAATATTTTGCCTTAGATTTAATAATGAAAAATGGAGAGTGCAAAGGTTTGATTGCATGGAATTTAAATGATGGCACAATTCATAGATTCAGATCACACATGACAATTATAGCTACGGGGGGTTATGGCAAGGTTTATTATTCTGCTACTTCAGCCCATACATGCACAGGTGATGGCAATGCAATGGTCTTAAGAGCAGGACTTCCACTTCAGGATATGGAATTCGTACAGTTTCATCCAACTGGGATTTATGGTGTGGGTTGCTTAATTACTGAAGGTGTAAGAGGTGAAGGTGGATTTTTAGTTAACGGCAAAGGCGAGAGATTTATGGAGCGATATGCTCCAAATGCAAAAGACTTAGCATCAAGAGATGTAGTAAGCAGATCTATGGAAATGGAAATAAATGAAGGAAGAGGAGTTGGGAAAAATAAAGATCATATAAATTTACACCTAGATCACTTGGACAAAAAAGTTATTGATGAAAGGCTTCCAGGAATTTCAGAAGCTGCAAAAACGTTTGCAAATGTTGATGTTAGTAAAGACCCTATTCCTGTAGTACCAACTGTACATTACAATATGGGTGGCATTCCAACTAATTATAAAGCTGAAGTTTTGACGCTAAATGGTTCCGAAAAAACCGTTCCAGGATTAATGGCTATAGGCGAAGCAGCTTGTGTGTCGGTGCATGGCGCAAATCGATTAGGTTCAAATTCTTTAATTGACCTTGTAGTATTCGGTAGGGCAGCTGCCAAAAGAGCTGCAGAGTTGGTCAAACCTGGAACCCCTCACGAGGAAGTCTCAAATTCTGAAACTGAAAAATGCTTAGACAGATTCGATAAAATAAGAAATTCTAAAGGAAAAACAAAGACCTCTGATCTAAGATTGAATATGCAAAAAACAATGCAGTCAAAGTGCGCTGTATTTAGAACTGAAAAAACTCTTAAAGAAGGAGTCGACCAAATCAGAAAACCTTTTGAAGGAATGTCAGATATTTCAGTTAAGGACAAGTCTCTATTGTTTAACACAGATTTAGTTGAAACTTTAGAATTTGATAATTTAATACGTCAAGCACTTACTACAATGGACTCAGCTTACCATAGAAAAGAAAGTAGAGGGGCGCACGCAAGAGAAGATTTTAATAAAAGAGATGACAAAAATTTTATGAAACATACTTTGGCTTGGCAAAATGAAAATAAAGTTGAAATAAAGTATAGGGATGTACATTCAAGAACTCTAACTAACGATGTTCAGTATTTTCCTCCCAAGGAGAGAGTTTATTAAAAATGGTAAAATTTAACTTACCGCAAAATTCTAAAATTGAGGTAGGTAAGTACTATAAAGACCAAAAAAATTCAAAAAATTTGAAAAAAGTAAATGTCTACAGATGGGATCCATCTACGGGAGAAAATCCTAGAATTGACACTTTTGAGGTCGATATGGATAACTGCGGTCCAAAAGTTTTAGATATTTTATTTAAAATTAAAAATGAAATTGACCCATCATTAACATTTAGAAGATCATGTGCCCACGGAGTATGTGGATCATGCGCAATGAATATTGACGGTATAAACACCTTAGCCTGTATTAAATCTCACACAGATATTAATGGTGATCTCAATGTATACCCGCTTCCACATTTGAAAGTTGTAAAAGACTTGATAGGTGATTTAACGACACTTTATAAACAGTATGAGTCGATACAACCTTGGTTGAAAGTAAAACAAACAGGTGAAGAAAAAGTAGAATTAAAACAATCTCAAAAAGATAGAGAAAAACTAGATGGTCACTATGAGTGTATTCTTTGTGCCTGTTGCTCAACATCTTGCCCAAGTTATTGGTGGAATGGTGATAAATATTTAGGACCTGCAGTATTACTACAAGCCTACCGTTGGATAAATGATAGCAGAGACGGTGATAAAAAATCTCGACTTAAAAAAGTAGCTGACGAATTAAAATTATATAGATGTCACACCATAATGAATTGCACTAATTCGTGTCCAAAAGGATTGAATCCAGCCAAAGCTATAGGTTCTATCAAGAAAATGCTTGCAACAAGCTAAATCCTTATTTATTCAATTACATCATGAAAACTATTGAACACTTTATTAATGGGAAAAAATTTAGCGGAGATTCTAAAAATAACGGAAAAGTTTATAATCCAGCTACCGGTGAACAAACCGCAGAAGTAAAACTAGCTAGCTCTAAAGATGTAAACTTCGCCATATCATGTGCGAAAAGTGCATTTGAAGATTGGTCTAGAACACCTCCACTGCAAAGAGCTAGAATAATGTTTAAGTATAAAGAGTTGATAGAGAAAAATTCTGATGAACTTACAAAAATTATTGTTTCAGAACATGGAAAAGTTTATGAAGACGCTAAAGGTTCATTGACAAGAGGGTTAGAGGTTGTTGAATACGCATGTGGAATTCCTGAGTTATTAAAAGGAGAGTTTACAGAAAACGTAGGGTCTAATGTAGACAGTTGGTCAACAAGACAACCCCTTGGTGTATGTGCAGGCATTACACCATTTAATTTTCCTGCGATGGTACCGATGTGGATGTTTCCAATGGCTATTGCTTGTGGAAATACTTTCATTTTAAAACCGTCTGAAAAAGACCCATCTTGTTCATTTATGTTAGCAGAACTCTTAAAAAAAGCAGGATTACCAGACGGAGTTTTTAATGTTGTTAATGGAGATAAAGTTGCAGTCGATGCTTTAATAAATAATGCAGATGTTGCAGCTATGAGTTTTGTTGGATCAACACCAATTGCGAAATATATTTATGAAAATTGCGCGAAAAATGAAAAACGAGTTCAAGCTTTAGGCGGGGCAAAAAATCATTGTGTAATTATGCCAGATTGTGATTTGGATCAAGCTGTTAACGGTTTAATGGGTGCAGCTTATGGCTCTGCAGGGGAAAGATGCATGGCACAATCAGTAGCCGTAGCGGTCGGTAGTATTGGTGATAAGTTGGTAAATCTATTAGCGAAAAAAGTGGAAACGCTTAAAGTTGGCCCTGGATTAGATAAACATTCAGAAATGGGACCTCTAGTTACAAAAGAACATTTATCAAAGGTTAAAAATTATGTTGATATAGGAGAGTCTGAAGGTGCAAAATTAATTGTTGATGGGAGAAATTTCAAACTACAAGGATACGAAAACGGTTATTATATCGGAGGATGTTTGTTTGATCATGTAACTAAAGATATGAGAATTTATAAAGAAGAAATTTTTGGACCAGTTTTATCGGTGGTCAGGGCAAAGGATTTTGATGAAGCGTTAGAATTAGTAAACAATCATGAATTCGGCAATGGAGCAAGCATATTTACTAGAGATGGAGACACTGGAAGAACATTTTCAAATAAAGTAAAAATTGGTATGGTGGGTCTAAATATACCTATTCCTGTACCAATGGCTTTCCATAGTTTTGGTGGTTGGAAAAGATCATTATTTGGAGACCAACATATGCACGGACCTGAAGGAGTAAGATTTTATACTAAGTTAAAAACAGTAACATCTAGATGGCCTTCTGGCGCAAGATCTGATCCAGATTTTATAATGCCAACGATGAAATAAAAAGGAGAAAATTTGAAAAAAATAACACTTATTGGAGCTGGACAAATTGGGGGTACTCTAGCTCATTTAATTGCTCTAAAAGAGTTAGGCAATGTAGTATTATTTGACGTAGCAGAGGGCTTGGCTAAAGGAAAAGCTTTGGATATAGCACAATCCTCTCCAGTCAATAAATTTAATATAGATCTAAAGGGCACAAATAATTATGAAGATACAAAAGACTCAGATGTAATTATCATCACTGCTGGAGTTCCAAGAAAACCTGGAATGACACGAGATGATCTTCTAGGTATCAATTTGAAAATAATCAAACAAGTTGCTAATGGTATCAAAAAAAATTCGCCAAATGCTTTTGTGATTTGTATAACCAATCCACTTGATGTAATCGTAATGGCATTACAAAAATATTCCGGATTACCTAAAAATAAAATCGTTGGTATGGCAGGCATACTAGATTCGTCTAGATTTATATATTTTCTGTCACAAGAATTAAAAGTACCGGTAAACAAAATTGAGTCTTTTGTGTTAGGTGGGCACGGAGATAGCATGGTAGCAATGTTGGGCTCGACGAAAGTAGAAAATAAAAAAATTAGTGAATTAATAAAAGAGGGTAAAATTAAAAAAGAAAAGCTAAACCAAATAGTTGAAAGAACAAAAAAAGGAGGCGCTGAGATTGTAAAATATTTAGAGAAAGGTTCGGCATTTTATGCACCAGCAGCATCAGGAGTAGAAATGGCAGAAAGTTACATAAAGGATTTAAAAAAACAACTACCATGCGCAGCCTATCTTGATGGTGAATACGGTTTTAAAAACATTTATGCTGGTGTACCTGTAATTATAGGAAAAAATGGGGTTGAAAAAATTATTGAACTCGAATTAGATGATGAAGAGGAAAAAGCTTTTAAATTATCAGTCAACTCAGTGAAGGAACTATATAGTTCTGCAAAAAAGATAGACCCTGAGCTTTAGAATTTATGAAAGCCGGCCGTCAAAAAATATTAGATTTAGTTGTTATTGGAAGTGGTTTATCCGCTTTAAATTTTATAGATACTTATTTAGACAGAAAAACTAACATTAATGTAATTTCACCAAACATAAATAAAACTAACCTCAAAAATAATAAAAAAAACTTTACTCATCTTCCTTCTCAAATGACAGGTAAAGATATTCAAATAAATAATTATTTTTCACTTAATAATATTGACAAAAAAAACTCATGCAAAGCATTGGGCATCCTTGATCCTGGGGGACTTTCAGATTATTGGGGATTACAATTAGATGATTATATTAATAAAGATCAAAAAAAATTAAGCAACAAATCATTTAATGTTATAGAAAACTCATATGTTGAATTTTTGAAAAAGTTTAATTTACTTGGTTCTTATCGTAAGAAAGGCAAAATACTTTACAAAAATGATTACGAAATTCCAAGTTTTTTAAAAAAATTAGTTACTAATGATCATAATAATTTTTATTGTAGAAAACCAATTCTTGCTTTTTCAAAAAAAAAATTAAAAAATTCTAATTTAAATAATTTAGATGAACAAAGAGATAAGTTAATTTCAAAAAACTTTTTGAAGTCAATTAAAAGAAAAGGAAAAATTATTTTTCATAATTACTATGTAGAAAAAATATCTAAGAAGAAAAGCTATATTCAAATTAATTGTAAAGATAAAACTAAGCAGAAAATTTTTTTTGCAAAAAAAGTAATATTTTCAGCAGGAACTATTGCAACTACAAAAATAATAATGGATTTTCTCAATGTTCAAAACGAAGTAAAAATTAAACATCATCCTAGACTTTTGAGCATGTTTATATCAAAAAAGCCTATTAAAACTAATTTAAGTTTTACCCCCTCATTATTACAAATAATTAATAAATCTAAAAAAGATTATTTCGCTGGAGACCTAAGGCCAGGCAATAAGCTTATTACGAAGTCAATAGTAGAAACAATCTTTCTTATGAAACCATTTAAATTTTTAATTAATATCTTAAGATATAGATTATTATTCTCAAATATTTTGTTAGATTCATCTCATAGTGATATTTTTTTAAAAAAAGAGAAAAAAGTATTTAAGCTTTATAATAAAAGCTCGAATCTTAAAAATATCTTAAAACAAAAGAACAAAAAAATTTTTAATTTTTTACTGTCAAAAAATCTAATTTTTCCTTTTTATAAAACATTTTACCCAGGATCAGGAGCTGATTATCATTATTTTGGGAGCATTCCTTTTAATAATAAAGGTAAACTAAGCGTAAATAATAATTGTCAATTAAATGCCCAAAAAAACATATATATTGTAGACGGGTCAATATTTGATTTTAAAACAAATAAGTATCCATTAGGTTTTATGATCGCTAATGCAAGAAGGATAGGTAGACTACTATCTAAATGAGTTTTTTTAGAATTTATATATATTTAAAATTTAAGTTTTTCTTTTTATCAATTTTTAACAAAATTTCATCACCGGAAGAGAAAATAAAATTATTATTAAATCAATACACTAAGAAAAGAAATTCAATTTTAACCGGTCAGTTAAGAGTCGGTTTTTTTCTTGTAATTAAATATTTAAAACAAAAATATCCTAAAAAAAAAGAGATTATCGTGAGTTCTTATAATTTAGCAGAGATGGTTAATATTTGTAAAAATTTACACTTAAAAGTAAAATTTATAAAATTAAATGAAAATATTTTTTTAGATGCAGATGATTTAAAAAAAAAGATTAACAAAAATACATTAGCTGTACTAGTAACAAATATTTTTAATACATCTAAAAATATTAGAAACATAAAGAGTGTATGTAATAAATTTAAAGTTCCTCTGATAGAGGATAATGCAATCTATTTTGGGAATTACACTAATGTTAAAGGAAAAAAATCTTTTTCAGGAAGTTACGGAGACTATTCGCTCCACAGCTTTAATATTATGAAAAACATATCTGGCATGTATGGAGGGAGTGTATCTTCTGATGATGAATTATTCATAAATTATTCTAAAAATGAATTAGCGAATTTCCAAAATTTTCCATTTTTTAAATACTTTATTCAATGTGCAACATATTTTATTTTGAAGACCATTTCTTTTAAATATTTTTATAAACTTTTCTTTTTTAATTTTTTAAAAAGAGCGCACAAAACAAATAACAAGTTTGTTCTGAAACTTGTTTATCCAAGTCTTAAATTTAAAAAACAGCACTTTGAAAATAATTTTTCAACGAAGCTAAATAAGCTATCATCTCAAATGATTTGGTATCAATTAAACGATAAAAATAGCATTTCTTTAAACCATATAATTAGAAAAAATAATAATATTTATTACGATAAATTGTTTAAAAGATTAAATATTAAAGAATTAAGAACTATAAAAATGAAAGAACCTAATTTTCAAAATTTCAATGATTTTCCTATAATAGTTAAGGATAAAGCTAAATTAATTTTATATTTATTAGATAACGGAATAGAAACTAAAACCATTCAATACCTCGACTGCCACAAAATTTTTGGTAAAAACACCAAAGGATTAGATAGTTATGAAAATAAAATTTTGTGTTTACCTAATCACATAAAAATAAAAAAAAAATATATAGATTATATTGTGGGCAAAATTAATTATTTCTATAAAAAAAGATTATATAAAATTAAATAGATGGTTTTTAAAAAAAAAGAAATTTTGGTTTTTTGTTATATTTCTGTCGGTTTTTTTGCTTTTTTTTTAAATTATTGGGCGAGCTCCAGAGGTGCATTTCCGCTAGATACTTTTGTACATTTCGACTCTGCAGCTAGAATATTGAATCAGGAGTATCCTATTCGAGATTTTTGGATAATACATGGATTTTTTATAGATTTTCTTCAATCATTATTCTTCAAAATATTCGGGGTAAAATGGGTCGCATATATACTACATAGCTCAATATTTAATTCTGTCATTGCAATATTTACATTTAAAATTTTTACTGAAATTGAATTAAAAATTTTACCAGCATTTATATTAACAATCTGCATTTCAACATTAGCTTACCCAATAAGTGGTACCCCTTTTTTAGATTTACACTCAGCTTTTTTTTCATTGTTTGCATTATATTTCTTAATAATTTTTATAAAGAAAGGAAGCTACTTTAATATTTTTTTTTCAATAATCTTCTTGGGTTTTGCATTTCTAAGCAAGCAGGTTCCAGCAGGTTATTTTATTTTTTTTGTAGGCATATTTATTTTGATTTACAGTTTTAAGAAAAAAAATTACATGCCGATAGTCATTTCTTTTTTTTCTTTAGTATTTTTTTTAACAATTTTATCCCTATATATTAAGATAAGTAACACAGGTTTTAATAATTTTATATTACAAGTATTTTCTTTCCCGAGTGAAATAGCTAGAGATAGGCAGACATCTTATGATTTAAATATAAAAAACGTTTTTTTAGATTTTAAATTTATTTATTTATTTTTGGTACCACTAACCATCATTTATTTTAAAAGTTTAACTGAAAAAAAATCTTCAAATTTAATTAATTTGAGCTACTTTTATTTAGTAGTATTTTATTCTTTAACGTTAATTTATCATCAGATTTATACTAAAAACCAAATATTTATATTTTATTTGATACCAATTTTATGTGCTTTTCTAATATATTTTTGCAAGAATTCAAAAATTAATATTAACAAAAAATACTTTAATATTTTTGTTATCACCTTATGTGTTTTAATTACAATAAAATACCATTATCGATTCGTTGAAAAAAGAAAATTTCATGAATTGGTAAATGTCGACTTAAATCAAGCAGTAAAGGTAAATTTTGAAGAGAATTTTTTTAATGAATTAAAATGGATAACTCCTCATTATAAAAATCCAAAGGAAGAACTTAATCTGATAGAAAATTTTTACAAAGTAATTAAAAACGAAAACAGCAAGATGATAGTAATAACTGATTATAACTTTATATCGGGTCTACTTAATAAAAAATTACATTCACCGAGTAGAACTTTCGATAATATATCGTACCCAAAATTAAACTCTAAATTGTATTTTAATTATAAATCTTTTTTTAGAACAAATATTTTAAAAAATAATATAAAAATAATTTATTTATTTTATCCAAAAATGAAAGATGAAAAAAAATTATTAAATCACATTGTATTTAATTATTTACCAAAAAATTGCTACAAACCTCCAAAAATCGAAAGTAAGATAATTAAAATTGAAATAAAAAGTTGTAAATATTTAACTAATTAAAAGATTTTATTTTTGAAATAAATAGTAATTTCTTTAATCAAATTATAAAAACTTGGCACCAAATTAAGTTTATCAAAATTATCATATTTTTTTCTTTTACCTTTTTTAATTTTGTTTATACTTTTGCTTAAAAAATCCAGATTTTTGAGATAAATAAAAAAAATATCAGTAGCAACGCAGTTTTTGTTTAATTTGATTTTTCTTTCATTAATAATTTCCCCAACATCAAATCTATCGCTTATCTCGTGAAAGGTTAAACTTACTTCATTCCAGTTTTTTATAAATTTGTAAAAAAATATAAAGGAGCCTCTTTGATTTTTTAAACTTCCTAAATGAAAATTATAAATCTTAAATTTTTCAACTTTTATTTTACTTGAGCAATATACACTTAGACCAAAATCATATTTCTTTTTTACTTCAGTTATAACATTACAATTTCTATTACTTTTCAATATTTTAGAAACAGAAGTTTGATTATTTAATTTTTTAAAAAAATCTTTTAACGATCCAAATAAAATCAATACAATAAAAATTTTTATTTTCCTTAACATTTTAGGTTTTGTTAAATATATATCAAATTTAAAATCTTTGTATTTCGGATTAGAAGTTATTTTATAAACTAATTGAAGAGATAAAATTTTATCCTCAGTGGTGTAAATGACTACTCTTTTCATCTTAATTAATTTTAAATTTTTTTATCTATTAATTCTGTCGAATTGATAAATTCTTTTTGATTGTTAAAAAAAATTGTTGTTATTAATAAAAAATTGAAAATCATGATTAGTGTAACTAAAAACAATTTGATTTGTATGAGTAAATAAACGTTAGACAATATAATCAGATAAATTAATGATAAGATAAACGCACGTATTACAAAAACTGCATTTACTCTTAAAGAATGTAAAATTAACCCATAAAATGACAATTTTGAAGTACCAATTATTCTTTTTTTTCGCTCGGCTTTAAGTTTTATTAATTGACAATTTTTTGCAAGACTTGCTGAGAAAGCTAACCACGAGCTATTATTTTTGATTATTTTATTAAGCTGTTTTGAGCTGAATGCAGAAAAATTACCAAATGATATCCATTGCAAAGTAAAAATGAAGGTAATTAGTTTATGAATTGGATAGAGTAATTTAAAGATAGTATTTTCATGTCTTTTTGTTCTAGTTGAAACTACCACTTTATCATTATTTTCCTCAGCGTATTTAATCATCTTTGTTATTTCATTGGTATCATCTTCTCCATCTGAGTCTAAAATAGTAATAATCAAATCTTTATTTAAATTTTCTAAATATTTAAGACCAATTGAAATAGCTTTTTGACTACCTACATTTTTTTTTAAATTTAAAATATTAATATTTGTTATATTGCTTAATTTGTGAAATTCAGGACAGCTTAGCGAAGAATAATCGTTTATTACTAGGATCTCTGCTGTTTTATTAATACTTTTCATTTGACTATTGATACGATCAATCAATATTAGAAAGGATTCCCAATCATTATAAAGCGGTAATAAAAAAATATACTTATTCACTAATTATTGATTAATTTTGTTTATTAAGATCTGATCTTATTTTATTGAAAAAATTATTAATTAAATTTGCGTCTTCTTTGCTAATAAACTCGTCTTTTTCGATCGCAACTTTTATTTCCTCTCTAATTTTTTCTTTTACCATTTCAATATTTTCTTTTGATGACAGATCATAAATTTTCCTCTCAAAAGTGCTAATCATGGATCCAAAAGTTAGTTTGAATACAACAAAAAAAATAAATCCAACTAATAGTGCTTTGTAAAAAAAAATTTTCATTTTTTTGACCTCTCATACACCTCGTATATTATGGTGCTATCAATTTTAAATTCTCTAACTTTATTAAATTGTTTTGGAACATCATACTTTTTGTAATATCTTTTATCAACATCAAAAATTCTGTTGGAATAAAGATAGTCAGCTTGATCTTTTTTTTCATTCTCTAAAATTTCAATCCTCTTTCTATCTTTTAAATCTAAAAGTTCTACCATTCTCCATAAAGGATACCATGAATTTACTCCTACCTTAATTAGATGATTTCCAGGTTCTTTTTTTATAATTTCTTTTAAAAAAGGCAATCCAGATAAACCGGTATAATCAACATCTAAATCATTTTTTATCTGATTTGGAACAAGAACATTAAAGTAGAGCGACTGATAAGGATGATAAATAAAATTTCTAAAAAGTAAAAAAATTATTAATATCGAAAAAATTAATAACTTATTTAAATAATTTTTACGCTTAACTTTTATAATTAAATATATACTGTATACTGAAAAATATAAAATAAAGATATAAAGAAAATATCCTAATCTCCAACTATTATATAAATCAATGTTAAATAATGACAAAACACAAACAAAAGAGACTAAATTTAAAAAAATAAAAAAATCTTTTCTTTCTTCTACTGATCTCCATAAATCATTATAAGGACTATTATTTTTTATCTTAAAATATCTCAAAGTTAATCTTCGAGAATAATTAAAAAACCCATGAAAAAATAAAAAAAGATGAGGTAAAGGCGTAGAAATTAAAATCCAAAATATTAAATAATATTGTGGTAAATATTGACTACGGTAATATTCACCAAGAAAATGCACTCGTCCTCCCCAAGACATTTCAAGATTAAATAAAGAGAACAACCCTTGTGGCCAATTTTCCCAAAGCAGCGGCCAAAAGATAGTAAGAAAAAATAAATAACTTACTATTAAAAGAAAAATAAAATTTAGTTTGATCTCATTTTTTTTTGAAATTAATTCAAATATATAGAGCAAAAGAAAACAAAAAGGTAGAAATATTCCTGCTATTCTCATAGACGTTGCAATAGCCGCGAATAAACTAAAAAAAATTAAATTTTTATATGAAGAAAAATTTAAAAATCTAAAATAAAAAAATATTGCAATTAAATAAAAACTTAAAAAAATAATATCTTTGTTATTCCAAAATGAATCTCCAAATATTCTTGGTGTTAGTATAAAAAAAGAAAAACCTAATAGTCCAACAATATTACTTTTAAATCTATCTGATAGAATTTTAAAAAAACAAATTGATCCTGAAAAAAAAATTATGAAAACTAAAAAATGCCTTAATTTATAATATTCAATTGGTTCGTTTAAGTTAAGAAAAATTTCAAGATACGCTGCAGGTAAATCAAAAATTACACCGTATTGATTCCATTTTTTTATTTCAGGTAAAGTAAAATCTTTTATTTCATCTAATTTAATTCTGGAAATTTGTTCTAAGCTTTCAAAACCAAAAAAATTTGAGGTAAAGTTTAGCCAGTAAAACCCATTTGCTCTGTGAAATTTTTCATCAATATAAAACCCAAAATCTTGGTAAATTTGGCTTCCGATGAAGAAATATAATATGAATATAAAAATAATAAAAAAATTTTCAAAACTCTGTAATTTTTTTGTTTTTTTATACATAAAGGGTAATTTATATAATGCATATAAAGTTAAATAAATATATAAAATAAATTTTCTATGAATATACATGAGCATCAAGCAAAGCAAATTTTAAAAGAATTCGAAGCACCAGTTTCAAATGGTATCGTAATTTACAGTTCTGATGAAATTGAAAAAAAAATTAGTAATTTAAAATCTAAAGCATTTGTTTTAAAAGCACAAATTCATGCTGGTGGTAGAGGAAAAGCTGGTGGAGTAAAATTAATTAAAAGTTTAGATGAGTTGAAAATTGAAGCTAAAAAAATGTTTGGAAAAATATTAATTACACACCAAACAGGACCAGAGGGAAAAAAAGTAAACAGACTTTATATTGAAGAAGCGTCAAATATAGATAAAGAATTTTATTTGTCGTGTTTAGTAGATAGAGAAAGTTCAAAAATTGCATTTATCAGTAGCACCGAGGGTGGAATGGACATTGAAAAAATTGCAAAGGATAACCCAAAAAAAATAATAACTACTAAAATTGAATTTAATAATAAAATCGATGACAATGATATTGAAAAAATAATTTTACCATTTAACTTTTCAAGTTCCCAAAAAAAAGATGCTCAGAATCTAATTCGATGTTTGTATAGAATATTAATTGAAAAAGATGCTAGTTTAATAGAAATCAACCCATTAATAATTACAAAAGAGGGAAAAATATTATGTTTAGATGCGAAAATGAATTTTGATGATAATGCAATTTTTAGGAGACCCGAAATTTTAAATCTAAGGGATCTAGATGAAGAAGATCCCTCAGAAATAGAGGCCAGTAAGCATGATTTAGCTTATATAAAACTTGATGGCTCAATCGGATGTATGGTCAATGGCGCTGGTCTAGCTATGGCTACAATGGATATAATCAAACTGCATGGCAAAGAACCAGCTAATTTTTTAGATGTAGGTGGAGGAGCTTCAAAAGAAAAAGTTGCTGCAGCATTTAAATTAATTTTATCTGATAAAAATGTAAAAGGAATTTTAATAAATATTTTTGGAGGAATAATGCGATGTGATGTTTTAGCTCAAGGTGTGGTAGAAGCAGCCAAAGAAGTAAATTTGACTGTACCTTTAGTCGTACGCTTAGCTGGGACTAATTTCAAAGAAGGAAAAGAAATTTTAGATAAGTCTAATTTAAAAATAATATCAGCCTCAGATTTAGATGATGCTGCCAAAAAAATAGTCGATCAAGTTAAATAATGTCTGTGCTAATAAACAAAAATACCAAAGTTATTTGCCAAGGTTTTACAGGAACCCATGGCACATTCCACTCAGAACAAGCTATTAAATATGGTACAAAAATGGTTGGCGGTGTCACTCCTAAAAAAGGTGGGCAAAAACATTTAAACCTTCCAGTATTTAACTCAGTTCAAGAAGCAAAAGATAAAACGGGAGCAGATTCAACTATGATATATGTGCCTCCGAAATTTGCCGCAGATGCAATAATTGAGGCAATTAACTCTAAGATTGATTTGATTGTCTGCATTACTGAAGGAATACCAATAATCGATATGTTGAAGGTAAAAAAAGAATTAGCAAAAAGTAATTCAAGATTAATTGGACCTAATTGTCCTGGAATAATCACACCAGATGAGTGCAAGATTGGCATCATGCCAGGGAATATTCATAAAAAAGGTAATGTTGGAATTGTTTCCAGATCAGGAACTTTAACATATGAGGCTGTAGCACAAACTACTGTAAATGGTTTGGGACAGTCGACTTGTATAGGCATTGGGGGCGACCCAATCAATGGTACAAATTTTGTAGATTGTTTAGAGCTATTTCTTAAAGATAAAGATACTCACTCTATTATTATGATTGGAGAAATTGGAGGTACCGCAGAAGAAGAAGCTGCTGAGTTTCTTAAAAAAGAGAAGATAAAAAAGCCAGTAGTTGGATTTATAGCTGGTTTGACTGCTCCACCAGGTAGAAGAATGGGTCATGCAGGTGCAATTATCTCTGGAGGGAAAGGTGGCGCAGAATATAAAATTGAAATGATGAAATCTGCAGGAATTACTATATCAAATTCTCCCGCAAATATCGGAAAGACACTCTTTGATAAACTTAATAGTTGATTTTTATTTAATTATGTTAAAATGATCTTTTAATGTCGTCATCAAATAATAATAATACTTATAAAAAAACCTCATTTTTAGAGGGAGATAATTTTGAATTTATCAACAAATATTATGAAGATTATCTCTCAGAGGATAAGTCGTTGCCTGACAGTTGGAAAATTTTTTTTGATGGTTTAAGCGATGAACAAAAACTAATTTATAATGATTTGAATGGCCCAAGCTGGGCACCTGAAAAAAAAATTAAAATTCCACTTAAAGATAACATAAATAAAGATTTATCCTCAAAAGAATATGAAGTAGAAAATGTTAATCAAGCCACAAAGGACTCAGTTCGTGCGATTATGTTAATAAGAGCATTTAGAATTAGAGGACATTTAATCGCAAATCTGGATCCTTTATCACTTCAAAAAAAGGATGAACATCTAGAATTACAACCTGAGTCATATGGTTTTCAAAAAAAAGATTTTAATCGTAAAATTTTTTTAGACGGCGTGCTAGGGCTTCAGTATGCTGATTTAAATCAAATTTTAAAGATTCTAAAAAAGACTTATTGTTCTAACATCGGCTACGAATTTATGCATATGGGTGATCCAGAAGAAAAAAATTGGATCAGAGATAGAATAGAGGGACCAGAAAAGGAAATAAAGTTTACTGAAAATGGTAAAAGGGCAATACTAAACAAAATTGTTGAAGCAGAAGGTTTTGAAAAATATCTACATGTAAAATTTGTTGGAACTAAAAGATTTGGTTTGGACGGAGGGGAGTCCCTAATACCAGCATTAGAACAAATTATTAAAAGGGGCGGAAACCTAGGCGCAAAAGAAATTAAAATAGGCATGCCACATAGAGGAAGATTAAATGTTTTGGCTAATGTAATGGGCAAACCATATAAAGCAATCTTTAGCGAATTTTTTGGAAAAAGTGCTACACCCAAAGAGGATTTTGGTGGAGATGTAAAATATCATTTAGGAGCATCATCTAATCGAGAGTTTGATGGAAACTCAGTGCACATAAGTCTTACTGATAATCCATCCCACTTAGAAGCAGTAAACCCAGTTGTTCTAGGTCAAGTCAGAGCTAAACAATTCTTCCACAGTGACGTCAAAAGAAAAAAAGTAATACCAGTATTAATGCATGGAGATGCGGCATTTGCAGGACAAGGAATAGTAGCCGAATGTTTTGCAATGTCAGGATTGCCAGGCCATAATATTGGAGGCACAATACATATTATTGTAAATAATCAAATAGGATTTACGACTGCACCAAGATTTGCTAGATCTTCACCATATCCATCAGATGTTGCAAAAATCGCTCAAGCGCCAATTTTTCATGTTAATGGAGACGACCCTGAGTCCGTGGTTCATTGTGCTAAAATTGCTACTGAGTTTAGACAAAAATTTAATAGAGACGTTGTGATTGATATGGTTTGTTACAGACGTTTTGGTCACAATGAAGGTGATGAGCCATCATTTACTCAACCAATAATGTATAAAAAAATTAAATCTCATCCTTCAACTCTCAAGATTTATGGAAAGAAATTAAGCGATGAGGGATTAACCTCAATTAAACTAATAGATAAACAGAAAATAGATTTTAAAAAATTTCTAGAAAGAGAGTTTGAGTCATCAAAAAACTACAAGTCAGAACTAAAATGGTTTGAAGGTGCCTGGTCCAGATTCAAACCAGGACTTGGAAAAGATAAAAGAGGCGTTAGTGGCTTTGATAAAGCGAAGCTTATTGAAATAGGTAAGAAAATATCAACAATTCCTGAAAATCTTAATGCTCATAAAACAATTAAAAAAATTTTTGAAAATAGGTTTTTATCTATAGAAAAAACCAAGTCAATCGATTGGTCAACTGCAGAGAGTTTGGCATTTGGAACTTTATTGACTGAAGGGTTTTCTGTAAGACTTTCGGGACAAGACTCCGGTCGTGGCACTTTCAGTCAAAGACACGCAGTTTTAAGAAATCAAGAAAATCATGATCGGTTTATCCCTGTAAATAATATAACTGATAAACAAAAAAAATTTGAAGTAATAGATAGTCTACTCTCTGAGTTGGCGGTTTTAGGTTTTGAATTTGGATATTCACTATCAGAACCAGAAACCTTAGTAATTTGGGAAGCGCAATTCGGAGATTTTGCTAATGGCGCTCAAGTAATAATAGATCAATTTATAACATCAGGAGAATCAAAATGGGGTAGAGCGAGCGGATTGGTTTTATTGTTACCTCATGGTTATGAAGGTCAAGGCCCCGAACATTCATCTGCTAGACTTGAGAGATTTCTACAATTATGTGCAGGAGAAAATATTCAAGTAGTTAATTGCACAACACCTTCAAATTACTTTCATGTTTTAAGAAGACAAATGCATAGAGATTTTAGAAAACCTTTAATTGTAATGACACCAAAATCTCTTTTAAGACACAAAAGATGCCTTTCTGATTTGAATGAATTTGCGAAAAAAAATTCATTTCATCGAGTATTAGATGACGACGCGTATAATAAAAATAGTGACCTTATTAAATTAGATAAAGATCACGAAATAGAAAAAGTCGTTATGTGTTCCGGTAAAATTTATTACGATTTACTCGAAGCTAGAGAAAAAGAAAAAAATAAAAATATAGTTTTTATTCGAATCGAACAATTGTATCCTTTTCCAGCAAAAACTTTAGCTAATTTACTTAAAAAGTATGAAAAAGCTAAATTTATATGGTGCCAGGAAGAACCAAAAAACATGGGCGCCTGGAACACTGTAAGAAATTATATAGATAGAACACTGGAAATAATATACTTTACGAAAGATAAAGTAAAATATGTGGGTAGAAAGGCATCTTCGTCAACTGCGACTGGAAATCTGAATAAACATCTTGCAGAACAAAAAGAAATATTAGAAAAGATAGTTAAAAGGTAAATGTCAGATAAAATAATAGTACCAACTTTAGGTGAGTCAGTAACAGAAGCTACGGTTTCAAAATGGTTAAAAAGCCAAGGAGAAGAAGTGTCAGCAGACGAGCCTATTGTAGAATTAGAAACCGACAAAGTGAATGTTGAGGTGCCAGCTCCATCGAATGGCATTTTAGAGCAAATTTCAGTAAAAGAAGGCGAAACAGTAAATGTTGGTGCTTTACTTGGAACAGTGAATGGTTCTTCTAAAAAAATTTTAAATGAAGTAAAAGAAGTTAAAAATTATGCTCCACCTAAAAAAGAAACTAATATCAAGAAATCGATTAGTTCAAACAGAAGTTCTCCAAAGATTTCAAAAAATAATATTCAACCATTAAAATTAGAGGAAGAAGAGGCTTTAATATTAGATACGGTTCTCGAAACCAAAGAAATTAAAAAAAAACAAGCGGCAAAAAAGGAAAATATTATTTCACCAGCAGCTAGAAAGATGGCTACTGAAGCAAAAGTAAATTTAAATCAAATTCAAGGCTCGGGTAAACATGGAGTAATTTTGAAAGAAGATATAATGAATTTAATGGGTGCTAAACCCTCTCCATCTGAAAGAAAAGTCAAATTTGGTCCGGAAGAAAGAATAAAAATGACCAGATTAAGATTAACAATCGCTAAAAGACTTAAAGACGCTCAAGAAAACGCGGCAATGTTAACTACTTTTAATGAAGTTGATATGAGCGAGGTCATATCAATGAAAAATCAATACAAAGAAGAATTTCAAAATAAATATCAAGTTAAACTTGGATTCATGTCATTCTTTGTCAAAGCATGCGTAATTGGTTTAAAAAATTTCCCTGCGATTAATGCTGAAATACAAGACGATGAGATAGTTTATAAGAATTATTATAACATAAGTATTGCTGTGGGCACTGATAGAGGATTAGTCGTTCCAGTTTTAAGAGAAACAGATGAAATGTCATTTGCTGAAATTGAAAAAAATATTGGTGAGCTAGGCGCGAAAGCTCGTGAAGGAAAAATCACAATTGATGATTTGCAAGGTGGAACTTTTACAATTACTAATGGAGGAATATATGGATCAATGCTTTCCACTCCAATTTTAAATCCACCACAATCAGCGGTATTAGGCATGCATAACATAATACAAAGGCCAGTAGTAATTGATGGAAGCATAGAGATTAGACCAGTAATGTACTTGGCGCTATCTTACGACCATAGAATTATTGATGGTAAAGAAGCCGTATCTTTTTTGAAAATAGTAAAAGAGTCTTTGGAACATCCAAAAAGACTTTTTCTAAATATTTAAATATGGAAAAGGAATTTGATGTAATCGTAATTGGTGGTGGCCCTGGCGGTTATGTTTGTGCGATAAGGGCATCTCAATTAGGTCTAAAAACGGCATGTGTAGAGTCCAGAGGTTCACTCGGAGGAACATGTTTGAATGTAGGATGTATACCTTCTAAAAGCTTACTCAATTTATCTGAAAATTTTCACAAAGCGAAAAAAGATTTTAACCAACAAGGAATAGAAATTAGCGATATTAAATTAAATATAAATAAAATGATGTCAAATAAAGAAAAATCTATTCAAACACTCACCAAAGGGGTCGAATTTTTGTTTAAAAAAAATAAAGTAACATATTTGAAAGGAAAGGGAGTTATTTTTACTAAAAATGATGTAGTAGTTTACGATAAGCTTAAGAGACAAAACTATAAAACAAAGCATATTGTAATCGCTACAGGTTCAAGCGTGTCTTCAATTCCAGGTATTAATATTGATGAAAAAAATATTGTTTCTTCCACAGGCGCATTATCACTAAACAAGGTACCAAAAAAAATGGTTGTGATCGGAGGCGGCTACATTGGTTTAGAAATGGGCTCTGTGTGGTCAAGGCTAGGCACTGAAGTTACAGTAGTAGAATATTTAGATCATATTACCCCAGGAATGGACCGGGAAATTTCAAAAGAGTTTCAAAAAATTTTGAGTAAACAAGGAATAAAATTTATATTAAATTCAAAAGTTTCTTCCGTAAAAGACAAAAAAGATTCAGTTGTAATAGAATATGAAAATAAAAATACAAAAAAAAAGGAAACTATAGATGCTGATAAAGTATTAGTAGCAGTAGGCAGAAAGCCGTACACGGAGGATTTAAATCTCTCAAAAGTTGGAATAACAAAAGATGAAAAAGGAAGGGTTGTTGTGAACAATAAACTTCAAACAACAATAAATAATATTTATGCCATTGGAGATGTAATAAAAGGTCCAATGTTAGCACATAAGGCAGAGGAAGAGGGTATTGCTGTAGCAGAAATTTTGGCAGGACAAGCAGGACATGTTAATTACGACGTTATTCCTGGTGTAATTTATACATCTCCAGAAGTAGCATCAGTCGGCAAAACAGAGGAACAATTAAAGTCAGAAAATATAAATTATAAAGTTGGTAAATTCCCATTTATTGCAAACTCAAGAGCAAAGGTAAATAATGAAACCGAAGGGTTTGTAAAAATTTTAGCTGACAGCAAAACTGATAAAGTTCTAGGAGTTCATATTATAGGCCCTCACTGCGGAGACATGATAGCTGAAATGGCATTAGCTATGGAATTCGGAGCAAGCGCTGAAGATATTGCAAGAACATGTCATGCTCATCCAACTCATACAGAGGCCATAAAAGAAGCAGCTTTAGCTGTTGATAAGAGGCCTATTCATTTCTAAAAGAAAATAAATTAAATTACTATCCATTTATGAAAGCACAAGTTTTGTTGCCTAAAGTTTTTAATTATCCCTTTACATATAATTCCAACAACTTAAATATTAAAACAGGTGATTTAGTTGAAGTTCCATTTGGTAATAAAAAAGAATTAGGTGTAGTTTGGAAAAATTCATACACAGAGCCAGATAATATTAAAATAAAAAATATAAGTAGCAAAACGATTTACTCAATTGATAAAAAACTTGTTGAATTTATTGAGTGGTTTTCGACATACAATATGGTCCCAATTGGCCTCGCCTTGAAAATGGTGATTAGTGGAGTTGATAAATTTACAAAAAAAAAGGACGAACCAATTAATCAAAAAAAAAGCAAAACTAAAAAATATGTTTTAAATAACGAACAAACATTAGCATTAAAATTTTTACAGTCGCAAAGCAATAAATTTAGTGTCTCTGTGTTAGAAGGAACAACAGGATCAGGAAAAACATTAGTATATTTTGAAAACATAAAAAATATTATTGCTAAAGAAAAACAAGCTTTGGTTTTATTACCTGAAATATTTCTAACAAATGACTTTAAAACTAGATTTATGGATTTTTTTGGTTTTGAACCAGCTATTTGGCATTCAAAAATAACTCCTAAACAAAAAAGGTTGATTTGGAAAGGTGTCATAAAAAATAAAATTAAAATAGTTATTGGAGCGAGATCCTCATTATTTTTGCCTTATAAAAAATTAGGCTTAATTGTAGTAGATGAAGAGCATGATACTTCATACAAACAGGATGAGGGAATAATATATCAAGCAAGAGATATGGCAGTTTCAAGAGCTAACTTTGAAAATATTCCCATACACTTAGTTACCTCAGTACCTTCGATTGAAACTTATAATAATATTAAAAATAAAAAATATAGACATATTAAAATATTTAAAAGATTTGAGAATTATCCTTTACCAAAAACAAAAATTGTAAACTTAAATTTGAACAAAGCAAAAAATAAATATATTTCAGATGAAACTATCGATATGGTAAAAAAATATTTAAACAAAAAAGAGCAAGTACTTTTTTTTGTAAATAGAAGAGGATTTGCACCATATCTCATTTGTAAAAAGTGCGGGTATAATCTTTCTTGTATAAATTGTTCTTTGTATTTAACTTTTCATAAAATAAAAAATAAAGCAATCTGTCATCATTGCTCTTATGAGAAAAAAATAGAGTCAAAGTGTAAAAAAAGTGGCGTTTGTGATTTTGTTATGTATGGGCCAGGTGTAGAAAAAATATTTGAAGAAGCTAAAAATATTTTCCCTAATAATAAAATTAGTATTTTTTCCAGTGATTATTTGAAAAAGAAAGAAGTAACAACAAATTTATTTAAAAGAATAAATGAAAATGAAGTTGACATTTTAATCGGCACTCAAATGATTTCAAAAGGTTTTAATTTTCCTAAACTAAATTGCATTGTTGTAATAGAAGCAGACTTTTCTGGTAGAGGTTTTGATTTACGTGCTACGGAAAAAAATATTCAACTTTATCACCAGCTTAGTGGAAGAGCTGGAAGATTTAGTAAGGAGTCTTTAATAATTTATCAAACGATATCACCTCACAATTTAACTTTAAATGAGTTTATTAAAAATAAATCAGAAAAACTACTTATGAACGAGTTAGATATAAGAAGAAAAAATAAATTACCTCCATTTAGTAGATTAATTTCAATTATTGTTTCTTCAAAGGAACAAAATTTAAGTCAAAGAGGGGCAAACGAAATTAAAATTAAACTTAATAAAATAAAAGATCTAGAGATTTTAGGCCCAGTGGATTCTCCACTACTAAGAATAAAAAAGTATTTTCGCTCAAGGCTGCTTATTAGATTTGACAACAAAGAGCTTAAGCAAAAAAAAATTCAAGATTTACTTAATAACCTGAAAATATCGTCAAAAATTAAACTTACGGTTGATGTTGATCCAGTCAATTTTGCGTAAAATCAAATTGGCAACTTGATCAACCAATACTCTTATGATACCAAACTGCATACTTTCATAACTATTTCTAACAACTGAAAATGAACACTAATAAATCTTTCTCAACTGAAACTTCAGAAAGGTATTCTCGCGCATTGTTTGAAGTTGCAAATGAGGCTAATGAGCTAGATAAAATAGAAAAGAATATTGCGAGTTTTCAGGCGTTTTTAAAATTAAATACTGAAATTGATAGTTTTTTAAAAAATCCAACAGAAAACACAAACTCTCAAAATGTTGTTATCAAAATTATCTCTGAAAAACTTAATTATTCAAAAAATTTACAAAATTTTTTTTTATTATTAATTGAAAAAAGGAGAATATTCTTTGTAAAAAAAATTAACGAAAGTTTTTTAAAATTATGTTCAAAAAAAAGAGGAGAAATTAAAGCTTCGTTAGTTTCTTCAAAAAAGCTATCTGAAACTGAACTCGAGGAAATTAGTAAAGATCTATCTAAATCAATAGGCTCAGTTATAAAGTTTGATTATAAAGTTGATGAAAATTTAATAGGTGGATTAAAATTACAATTAGGTAGTTATATGATTGATTCATCAATTAAAAATAAATTGAAAAAATATAAACAAGCAATGATTGAAAATTAAAATGACAGTAAATCCATCAGAAATTACAAAATTATTAAAAGATCAAATCAAAAATTTTGGAAAGAAAGCTGAAGTTTCTGAAATTGGAAAAGTTTTATCAGTCGGTGATGGTATTGCAAGAGTTTACGGTTTAGATAATGTTCAAGCTGGTGAAATGGTTGAATTTGAAGATGGCTCTCAAGGCATGGCGTTAAATTTAGAAAATGATAACGTCGGTGTCGTTATTTTTGGCGATGACAGAAATATTAAAGAAGGAGACACAATTAAAAGAACAAACGCTATAGTAGATGTACCAGTAGGCAAAGAACTTTTAGGTCGAGTAGTTGATGGCTTAGGAAATCCAATAGATGGCAAAGGAGCACTATCTGCAAAATTAAGAAAAAGAGTTGAGGTAAAAGCTCCAGGAATTATTCCTCGACAATCAGTTAATGAACCAATGCAGACTGGTCTGAAATCAATAGACTCCCTCATTCCTATTGGCAGAGGTCAACGTGAATTAATAATCGGCGACAGACAAACTGGCAAAACTGCTGTGGCTATTGACGCGATTATAAATCAAAAAAAAATTAATGAGTCCTCAGATGAAAAGAAAAAACTTTATTGTGTGTATGTTGCAATTGGTCAAAAACGTTCAACTGTTGCTCAAATATCAAAAACTTTAGAGGAAGCTGGTGCATTAAAATATACAACAATAGTTGCAGCTACTGCATCTGACTCTGCACCTCTACAATTTCTAGCTCCATATACTGGTTGCACAATAGGTGAATATTTTAGAGATAACGGTATGCATGCATTAATTGTTTATGATGATTTATCAAAACAAGCTGTTGCTTATAGGCAGATGTCTCTACTGTTAAGAAGACCCCCAGGAAGAGAAGCATATCCAGGAGATGTATTTTACTTACATAGCAGATTACTAGAGCGTGCTGCAAAACTAAGTGATAAAAATGGAGGGGGATCTTTAACAGCTTTACCGATAATCGAAACTCAAGCTGGAGATGTTTCCGCTTACATTCCAACAAATGTTATTTCTATTACGGACGGTCAAATATTTTTAGAAACTGAATTGTTTAATCAAGGTATAAGACCAGCTGTAAATGTTGGACTTTCAGTTTCAAGAGTTGGATCTGCAGCACAGACTAAGGCAATGAAAAAAGTCGCTGGTTCAATTAAATTAGAATTGGCTCAGTATAGAGAAATGGCTGCATTTGCTCAGTTTGGATCAGATCTAGACGCTTCAACACAACAATTATTAAATCGAGGCGCTAAATTAACAGAACTTTTGAAACAAAATCAATATTCACCGATGACAGTAGCTGAACAAGTTATTTCAGTTTTTACAGGAGTAAAAGGATACCTTGACGATGTTGATTTAAATAAGATTAAGGACTTTGAAAAAGAAATAATTAATAAAATAAAAACTGAAAAACCTGAAATAATTGAAGCTATTCAATCATCTGGAAAACTTGATGAAAATACGGAAGAAACTCTATCTCAGGTTATAAAAGATCATAAAAAAAATATTTAATTATGCCAAGTTTAGATGATTTAAAAAAAAGAATTAAAAGTGTGAAATCAACACAAAAAATAACAAAAGCTATGAAAATGGTGGCTGCAGCTAAATTAAGAAAAGCACAAGAGAATGCTGAAAAGGGAAGGCCTTATAGTAAAAAAATGGAAAATATAATTTTAAATTTAACAAAGTCAGTTAACGATCCTCAAAATGCTCCTAAACTTTTAGTTGGGACAGGAAATGATAAAACTTACTTGTGTGTAGTTTTAACTGCCGATAGGGGTTTATGTGGAGGTTTTAACTCAAACATATGCAAACTCGCAAAAACAAATTTTAAAAAAATCTTAGCGGATCAGAAAGGTCTAAAAATAATTACAGTAGGGTCGAAAGGATTAGATCAAATTAAGAGAGAATATGGTAAATACATTGTTAAAAAATTCAGTTTTAAGGATAAGAAAAAAATTACATTTGCTGAAGCCGAAAAGATAGGACAAGAAATTATCAATTTATTTGAACAGAATCAGTTTGATAAATGTATTATATTTTATAATAATTTTAAAAATGTCATTACACAAATTCCTCAAGCTCAACAAATTATTCCGATAAAAAATGATACATCAATTAAAAAAAATGAAAATATAATTTCTTATGAATTTGAACCTGAAGAGGAGGAAATATTAGAAGATTTGTTGCCCAAAAATATTTCAACTCAAGTTTTTAAAGCCTTTTTAGAAAACGCAGCAAGCGAGCAAGGCTCACGAATGACTGCTATGGATAATGCTACAAGAAATGCTGGAGATTTAGTTGATAAATTAACAATCAATTATAATAGAAGCAGACAAGCATCAATAACAAAAGAATTAATTGAAATTATTTCAGGGGCAGAAAGTTTATAGTTATGAGTAAAATCGGTAAAATTACACAAATTATTGGAGCAGTAGTAGATGTTAATTTTGAAGGTGATTTACCTGAAATTTATACTGCGCTTGAAGCAAATAATTCTGGAAATAAATTAATATTGGAAGTCGCTCAACACTTAGGAGAAAATGACGTCAGAACAATTGCTATGGACGCAACTGAAGGATTAAAAAGAGGTGACGAAGTTTCAAACACAGGATCTCCAATAAGTGTTCCTGTAGGACCTGAAACTCTTGGAAGAATTATAAATGTTGTTGGAGAATCGATTGATGAAAAGGGTGAAGTTAAAACTAAAGAAAAATGGCCTATACACAGACCTGCGCCAAAATTTACGGATCAAGCAACCGAAACAGAGCAATTAGTTACCGGAATCAAAGTAATTGATTTATTAGCTCCTTATGCAAAAGGCGGAAAAATTGGTTTATTTGGAGGAGCTGGTGTTGGAAAAACAGTAACAATAATGGAATTGATAAATAATATTGCAAAGGCACATGGTGGCTTTTCCGTTTTTGCAGGGGTAGGTGAAAGAACTAGAGAAGGTAATGACCTTTATCATGAAATGATAGAGTCAGGAGTGATAAAAACTGATGGCAAAGGTTCAAAAGCTGCTTTGGTTTACGGACAAATGAATGAGCCGCCAGGAGCTAGAGCGCGTGTTGCACTAACCGGATTAACTGTGGCTGAATATTTTAGAGATAAAGAAGGACAAGATGTTCTGTTCTTTGTTGATAATATTTTCAGATTTACTCAAGCAGGATCCGAAGTATCTGCACTATTAGGAAGAATACCGTCAGCCGTTGGTTACCAACCCACACTTGCTACCGATATGGGAAATTTACAAGAGAGAATAACTTCAACAGATAAGGGATCGATCACTTCTGTACAGGCAATTTACGTTCCTGCAGATGACTTAACTGATCCTGCTCCAGCAACATCTTTTTCTCATTTAGATGCAACTACTGTTTTATCTAGACAAATCGCGGAGATAGGAATTTATCCAGCGGTTGACCCATTAGACTCAACGTCAAGAATATTGGACCCTAGAATAGTCGGTGAAGATCACTATAGAGTTGCGAGAGATGTTCAAAGAATTTTACAAGCATACAAATCACTTCAAGACATAATAGCTATTTTAGGTATGGATGAGCTTTCTGAAGAAGACAAACTAACAGTTGCAAGAGCTCGAAAAATTCAAAGATTTCTTTCTCAACCTTTTTTTGTAGCAGAAGTGTTTACTGGATCACCAGGCAAATTAGTGGATTTAGACTCAACTATCAAAGGCTTCGACGCAATATGTAAAGGAGAATATGATCATTTACCAGAGGCCGCTTTTTATATGGTTGGTGGAATAGAAGAAGCTATAGAAAAAGCAGAAAAACTGTCTAAAGATAACAAATAAAATGTCCGACAAATTTAATGTTGAAATAATAACTCCAGAAAATTCGGTTTTAAAAGCAGAAGCTGTGGAGGTAATTATTCCATCTTATGAAGGCTTAATGGGTATTTTAAAAGATCACATACCTTTAATTACTTTTTTAAGACCTGGTATTATAATTGTTAAAGATGATAAAGAGAGAAAATATTATGTTGAAGAAGGTACTGTGGAATTCTCAAATAACAATCTTTTAGTTTTAACATCGACTGTTGAAAATATTTCAAATTTAAATAGTGAATTAATAACTTCAAAACTAAGTGAAGCACAAAAAAAATTGGAAAGTTTAGAGATAAGCGATAAAGAAAAATATTATCTCACCTACAAGATCGACACACTAAAAACTATAAGTGGATAAATTTTTTTATTTCTTTAAGTAGTTTCAGATAAACTTCTTTTTTGAAATCAACTATTACTTCGGGCAACTCATCTACTGGTATCCATTTCCACTCAATAAATTCAGGATGTCTAGTCTTCAAATTTACTTCACTTTCATTACCAATAAACTTCACTATAAACCATTTTTGCTTTTGGCCACGATATTTACCCTTCCATATTATACCCAATAAATTTTTTGGGAGCTCATACTCAAATGTACCCTCAATTTCTTTTAATATTTTGATGCTTTTTATGCTTGTTTCTTCAAACAACTCTCTTTTCATAGCATTGATAAAGTTTTCATTCTTATCAACGCCCCCCTGAGGCATTTGCCATTTGTTTATTGGGTTGTCTTTTCTTTTTCCAACAAATACAAAATTATTTTCATTTAAAACTATTGCCCCAACACCTATTCTTAAGGGAAGTATTTTTGTTTCCTTCATTAAGAATTGAATAGTTTAATGGCGTAATTAAGTTGATTGTCATTTTTCGAGTTTAATTTGAAATTATCGCCAAATTCTTCAACAACAATGTCAGGGGTAACACCAACTTCTGATATAGAATTTCCAGAGGGTAAATAATACTTAGAAATTGTTAAACGCATCCCTCCTCCATTACGTAAACCTATAATAGATTGTACTGACCCTTTTCCATAAGAATTTTCCCCTAAGATAATTGCTCTTTTATGATCTTTAAGAGCGCCTGCAAATATTTCAGAGGCTGAGGCAGAACCATTATTTATCAAAACAATTATTGGTTTACCTTCAATTTCATCTCCTTTTCTTGCAAAAAATTTTCTAGTTTCAGATGCCTTTCTGCCTTTGGTGGAAACTATTTCTCCGTCATCAAGAAAATAATCAGTAATATTTATTGCTTGTGTTAAGAGGCCACCAGGGTTATTTCTCAGGTCAAGTATATAGCCTTTGATATTTTTATTTTTCCTAAATTTCTTTATTTCAGTTAAAAACTGCTCATCACTATTTTCATTAAAAGACTTTAGTCTAATGTATCCCAAGTTTTTATTTTTTCCTAAAACTTCTGAATTTACTGATTTTACTTCAATTATCTTTCTTGTAATATTAAAATTTAGTGCTTTCTTAACATTTTTCCTTCTTACTGTTAATTCTATAGACGTTCCAACGGGTCCTCGCATTAGTTTTACAGCTTCCATTAAAGATTTACCTTGAACTTGTTCCCCTCCAATTTTTACAATGTAATCCCCGGCTTTAATACCTGCCTCAGATGCTGGAGTATCGTCAATAGGAGAAATGACTTTTACTACACCAGCCTCCATTCCGATCTCTATACCTAGCCCTCCAAATTCACCACGAGTGTCAGTTTGCATTTCTTTAAATAACTCTGGTTTCATATAAGCAGAGTAAGGATCAAGAGATTGTAATACGCCATTTATAGCAGAGTCCATCATTTCAGATTGGTTCACATCATCAACATAATCCTTTTTAATTTTTTCAAGCACCTCTCCAAATAAATCAATTTTTTCGTAAAGATTATTTTGAGAGTTTAAATTGTTTGTATTCATAAAAAACAATAGAAACAAAATTAGATATATTTTTTTCATACCATGGCTTTCTCTTTAGGGATTTCTTCTGACCACATTTTCTCAAGATCATAAAATTCACGTTTTTCTGGATGAAAAATATGAACGATTACATCAATAGCATCAACTAATTTCCAATCATTACTTTCCCTTCCTTCAATCCTACAATTATTAAGTCCATTCTTTTTTAATTCAGCCACAACTATTTCTGAAAGAGATTGTAAATGTCTTGAAGAAGTGCCTGAAGCTACAATCATATAATCAGCTATGTAGGATTTATTTTTAAGATCTATAGTAATGATATTCTTGGCTTTATTGTTGTCTAAAATTGTTTCTATTAATTTTTTAATATCTAAAATTTTCACTAGGCAGTTTTGAGTTTTTTTTGTTTTATTGATGTGGAAGAAATAACTATAGGTTTGTTGTTAACGAAATGAATATTTTTTTTATTAATATATTTCACTGCAATTGATTCTCTACTCTTTTTATCATAACCTTTTCTTGAAAATACTACTAATTTTGCCAGTTTAGCTATCTTTTTCCAACTTGTCCACTTATGAAAATCTAATAAGCAATCGGATCCTATAATTAGATACAATTTTTTCTTTTTTTTCTTTTTAACATAAAAATTAATTACTTTTATCATCCGCGACGATTTTATCTTGTCGTCTATATATAAAACTTTTGCATTTTCTATATTTTTAAGGGCTTTTTTTGATCTAAATATTCTATCTTTAAGGGAATAGTGAGTTTTCTTTTTAAAAGGGTTTTTTTTAGCGACAATCCAATGAACTTCACTAATTTTAATTTTATTTAAACTAATCTTGGTAATCTTTACATGACCTTTGTGTGGAGGGTCAAAACTTCCTCCTAAAATGCCAACCGTTTTAAAATTTAACTTTGACATTAATTATTTTCGAATTATCCCTTTCCCGGAAACCAAGTATTTATAGGACGTTAATTGATTTATTCCAACTGGACCGCGCGGGGGTAATTTATTAGTCGAAATTCCAATTTCTCCACCAAATCCAAACTCACCTCCATCTGCAAATTGTGTAGAAACATTGTGCATTGCAATTGAACTATTTACTCCATTCATAAAAGTTTGGGCATTTTTTATATTATTTGTAATTATACTGTCAGTGTGCATTGTTCCATACTTAAGAATATGGTTTATAGCTTCTTTTACACCTTTAACCGTTTTAATTGATATTATTGAATCTAGATATTCAGTTTTCCAATCTGCATTAGTTGCTAACCTTAATTTATTTTCAAAAATTCTATTAAGGTGCTTATCAACTCTCACTTCACAACCTGAGGCTATAAGAGAGTTTATAATTGGTTTTGCGTGTGAATTTAATGCCTTTCTATCAATCAGCAATGTTTCCAAGGCACCACAAATACTTGTTCTTCTCATTTTTGCATTGACGATTATTTTTTTTGCCGTCGAAATATTTGACGATTTTTCTAAATATATGTGACAAATTCCTTCAAGATGTCCAATAACATGTACATTAGAAAACTTTTGCACTTTTTCAACTAATCCTTTTCCACCTCTTGGAACAATTACATCAACATATTTGCTCATTTTTGAAAGCAATTGATCTACAATTTTTCTATCTTTCATCTCAATAAATTGAACGCAGTTTTCGTTAATATTATTTTTTTTTAAACATTTTCTAAAAAGATTGGCTAGCAACCTATTTGTATAAAATGCTTCAGATCCACCTCTTAAAATACAACAATTTCCAGATTTAAGACATAAAGATGCAACATCTGCAGTAACATTTGGTCTACTTTCGTAAATGACTCCAATTACGCCAATAGAAGTTGAAACTTTTTTTATTTTTAACTTATTCGGTCTTTTCCAACTCTCAAGCACACGACCTATTGGATTTTTGAATTTTGAAATTTCATTAATTGATCGTTTAATACCTTCTATTCTTTGTTCATCTAAAATTAACCTATCAACAAGATGCTTTCTTTTGACATTTTTAACATCTTTCAAATTTTCTTTGATTATCTTTTTTTTATTTTTTGTAATTAAATTTCTGTAATCATTTAGTACCAGCTTAATTTTACTATGATTAATATTTTTTAAGTCTTCAAAAGCTTTTTTAGAATTATGTCCAATTTTTTCTAAATATTTCATTTTATAATTTTACCATATCATCTTTATGAATTATTTCAGACTTACTTAAGTAGCCTAAAATATTTTCAATTTCTTTACTCTGTTTACCCTTTATTTTATTTATCTCATCAGAAGAAAAGGAAGACAAGCCTCTTGCAAGATTTCTGTTATTTTCATCTAAAATTAAAACATTCTCTCCCTTTTGAAAGTTACCCTCAATTTTAGTCACACCTGCTGCAAGCAAACTTTTTCCTAAACCCAATGCTTTTGCAGCTCCGTTGTCGATAAATATTTTACCTGTTGAGTTTAGCGAGCTTACTATCCATTTTTTACGAGCAGCTAAACTAGAAATTTTAGGTATAAAATGAGTATAAATTTTATTTTTGATAAGTCTGTTTATGGCGTTATTATTTTTTCCATTTCCTATAAACATGTGACAACCAGCATTCATACAAATTTTTGCTGCATCAAGTTTAGTAATTATACCTCCTGATCCATATAAATTTTTTTTATGATTAACGAGTTGTTCAATGTCAGAGTCTATTTTTGTGACAGTTTTAATTATATTTTTACGTTTTGAATTATCATATAAGCCATCAACATCAGATAATATTATAAGTGTGTCTGCTCCGATAATTTGTGCCACTCTTGCAGCTAATCTATCGTTATCACCGTACTTAATTTCAGCTGTGGCTGTAGTGTCATTTTCGTTTACTATTGGAATAGCCTTTAATTTAAAAAGGTTGTCAAATGTTCTTCTAACATTTAACGCTCTTCTTCTCTGCTCAGTATCATCTGGACTAATTAGAATCTGACCAGTCTTAATTTTAAATTTATCGAATAATTTTTGAAATTCTCCGGCCAAATGGATTTGACCAATCGCTGCTATAGCTTGGCTCATCTCAAGTTTAATTTTTTTTTTCTTAATTTTTAAATAGTTTTGTCCTAGAGCAATTGCTCCCGAGGAAACAATTACTAAATCGCTTTTAGCTTTGTATTTTTTTAAATCTTTTATAAGGCTTGTTACCCACTTTGTTTTAAACTTACCATTTTTATCAACCACAGTTGAAGAACCCAGTTTTATTACTATTTTATTGGAATTTTTAATTAACATATTTGACTAAAATTTTTTTAATTTTCAAAATATCTTGATTGGAAAATGCAGAAATTACTTCACATTTCGCTTTAATTTTTTTTTCAAATTCTTTAACTTTAATTTTAATATCGTTATTTTCCATTAAATCAGACTTATTTAAAAATATTATTTCTTTTTTTTTAGTTAAATTTTTATCATATGTTTGTAGTTCAAATTTTATTTTTTCATAATTTGCTACTAAATTATCATCAGAAATATCAATTAGATGTAATAACAATTTACATCTTTCGATATGACGTAAAAATTTATCTCCCAAACCAATACCTTTATGAGCACCCTCTACCAATCCAGGAATATCCGCTAAAGTAATTTCTTTTCCATTATAATATGAAACTCCTAGGTTAGGA